>JACCDX010854210.1_pt1 | contig 17174 bp, 34 predicted proteins | sample 7449681 | NCBI WGS metagenome assembly JACCDX01 (sample SAMN15323450, study PRJNA562643) | freshwater metagenome | isolation source: river surface water | place: USA:Blue River Watershed | collected 2017-08-18 | reverse complement strand
CTTGTATTTACAGATGGATTTGCATTTACTAATTGTACCATTCTAGCAGCTAATTTAGGTACTGTATTATAAGTAACAATATCTGATTCAGTTATGTAAAGTCCTAAATAAATTTGAGTAACTGCAACACCACCAAATGTATAATATAATTCAAAATACTGCCCTGTATGCGGTCCACCTAATCCTGGTTGATTTGCATTAAAACCACCTGAATATACCTTAGCTACTTGATTAGGAGACATAGAACGTATAGCAGAAAAAGTAAGATTGTTAGTTACTAATGTAGCATCATCTAATATTAGATTACCACCAGACCATCTAATTAGTCCACCCTGAGCTTGTGGTACACCACTATTAATTAAAGTACTTGTTATTCTAGATCTTATTTTTAAAGTTCCACTAAGCAAATCAAATAATAAAGGTTCAGCGTAATTTGTAGGACCATTAAATATCATATCACCTAATACATTTAATGTTCCTCCATTTACAGTTATGTAACCATTATAGTATTGACCTTCAAGCGTATTACCATATAATGTTGTTTCACCCCCATTACAAGTTCCAGTTAAATTATATTGTGTTGCACCATATGTTAAATGAGCAGTTCCTCCATTTACAGTAAAGCCTGGAGAAGCTGATGGATTTGTAACCACCATTCCTATAGTAGTTTTTACATGAGCTACACCACTAACTATTAAGAATTGAATTGTTCCTCCAGTTAATGTTGTTCTAGATACATCATAAGATACAACATAAAAAGCTCCATCTAAACTAGTTACGCACTGATAAGCAAGTATCCAAATACCTGAACAATATGTACAATTAACAGTAAGTGCCTCACTAGACTCATAACATTGTATAGCAGTATTTGATCCGGTTGTTGTATTATAGTGTGTTCCTGAAATATATGAAACATTTAACTGAACTCTAGTTCCTGTATGAAAACCACCTATAGCCCAACCATTAGTAGAACGTAGGTACATCCCATTCATTTGAATGTCAGTATACTGATAGTAGTATGCATTTATTGCATGGTTAGCTGTTGATAGCCATGTATGGAAATCCATAATAAAAGCTGATCCGCTTGATGGAAGACCTATATACATTACTGAATCAGCTGTTGCAGTTGCATAGTCTACTTTCCAATGACAAACACAAGGAGTATCTATTCTAAATATATATGCTTGATTACTTTGAGCTATTTTACATTCAAATATAATTGGCTTACTACCATATGAAGAGTTTGAGTAAAATATATATCCTGTATTAGTAGTTTTATAAAACTCAGCATAACCTCTTACATTAAAAGGATTTGTAAACCCTGTTGAATCAAACATGTGACCAGCAGTTGTTTTAGTTACAACAGTTCCTAATTCAAAGTAGATATTAATTCCGCTCTTAGCAATGTTTGATACAGGTGTATAACTTCCACTAAATACATATACTGTATCTCCTGCTATAGCAGCATTAACGGCAGCCTCAATTGTTAAATAAGGTTTACCCGGATTTCCTAAATGTATTTCTCTAGTTAATACATCATTTGACCCTGTAGTAGCAACATATAGTATGTTACCAGTATTAATAGGATCACTTGCTTTGTTTATTAATATCTGTGTTTTCATTATACTATAGTAACAATTAATACTTCACCTCCACCTGTACAATCATAAGGCATTGTGTTAATCAATGTGTTATTTAAATCACCTGCATCAAAAGTTACACTTTCTCCTGGTTTAATAAGAACACCATCTAATGTAACATCACTTGTTCCTACATTAGCAAATGAAAAGCTATATATATTTCCAGGGATTATTCCTGTACTATTTGTTGCACGCATGATTTCTGAAGTTCTTTCTTTTGGTGATAAGTAAGGTACTGGATCTGGTCCACCACCACCACTCACAAATGCTGATAAAAGTTTATCCAAACCTAACAACATTTTGAATTGCCATGGAAAATTATTTCCTTGGTTCCCTGTATCTTTTGTATTTCCTACTGACATGGCTATTTATTTTAAATTTATTACTTTATTTATTGAGCTGCTAACTGTGAACCTGTTGTATCAACTGTAGAAGCATTCTTTAATCTTTCTCCTATACTACCACTTACAGTTAATGTTGATGTTTGTGTATTCCAAAAATCTGCAGCTGTTAAATTAGCTGTACCAACTGTATCACCTACTGGTATATCTTTACGTACATTAGATGGATCTGGTATTACTGCAGTACCTGTAAGCTCACTAGAAGGACCATATACAACACCGCTTTTTACATTAGTTACGGCAGGATTACCAAGAGGTACTCCAGGAGTGTATAAGTATCTGTTTGTTCCTACAACTTGTGTTTGCATCATCCATGAAAGTGTTTGTGTTGTATGTAATCTTAATTTCTTACAATAAAATGGTGAAACATCTCCAACATTTATTGCTGTTCCAGAAACTCTTATAACAGATGATGAACTAGATAGTATTGCTGCCACAGCACCTGCTGTAAAAGTTCCTGTAGCATTAACTGTACCACCAGCTGCATATGCATTTATACCTGCACAAGAATTACCTACAATATTTCCCGTATAGTTTAAAGTACTTGTTGCACTTGAAAGAAGAAGTGCTCCATCAGCAGCAGCATTAGCACCATATATATTACCAACCCAATTAACTGTATTAGATGTTCCTCCAATGTCACAAACTCTACCTGTATTTGAGTTAGCAATTATGTCACCACATGTAACATTTACCGTATAGTTTGTACCTGAAACCACAATACACTGACCATAAGATATTGAATAACTAGGTGTATTTGGTATAGTTAAATTAACAGTACCACCATTAAGCCCTGCAATATATAATAATTGATAATTTGATCCAGCAACACCAAGAGGAGTTGTTAAGTTTGTTATTCCTGAACTTGTTATAACCAATGTTGTATGGTTATAACCTACAGCAATAAGACCAGTACTAGTTAAAGTTATAGTTCTATTAGCAGTACCAGTTACAACAAAAGCTGAACTTGACCCGCCTGATACAGCATATAAACCTTGAACAGTAATGTCTTGATCAATAGTTACAGTGTAGGCAGATAGAGCAAGATCATTTACTCCAGGTAAAACACCACCACTCCATACAGTAGGATCTGACCAATTTCCTGATTTGACTGCTGCTATATTTGCCATTAGATTCCTGCTATTAAAGTTTTACATTCTGCTAAAGTTTTATCAGTGTAAACATCTGTATGTTCATTAATCCTTTGTCCTTCAGCATCTAAATTATAAGAATTAATTATTAATGAGTAAGAGTTATCTCCCGTATTACTCATTGATATGCTATATTTTGTCTCCATTGATTAATCTTTATTAGTTATAAATTAAGCTTGCTCTATTTGTCCATGCACCAACTGCCACACCTTTAGTTACATTTCCATCAGATCCAATTATCATTCTTGTTATAGTCCATACATTATTAGATTCACTAGATCCATAAGGAGCCCAAGCCATATAATCATATGTTCCTGTCCATTCATGTCTTTTAGACATTTTTGAACTACCTCCAATTTGAATACTTGTACTCATATTAATATATTATATAGAATAATATAGTTAAAAAAAATAACATAAACAAAAAAACCCTAGAAGTAAATCTAGGGTTCTAATAGACTGATGTAGGAATTATTCTGAAACTGCTAGTTCCGGAATAGAAGCTTTAACTTCATCTAAATTATGTAATGTGTTTAAAGCAACTAATACTTTGTTTGCATCTGCTAAAGAAAACACACCTTTTAAATTTGCAAGATTTAATGCTTGCTCAATAACTTGCACTGCTTCAACTGGAGTCATGATTAAATTTTTTTGGTTTATATATTATTCTGTAAATATAATATATTTAAATTTATTTGATAGCTTCTAACTCAGTTTTTTGTTCTAAAGTTAATGCCGCTACAAACCATTCTTTACCTAACATAATAGCAATATGTTCAACATTACGTGCTAATGTTGCAGTTTCTTCTTCAGATAGTTCTGTTTTTACTCTTAATTCTGCAATTAAGTTTACACTATCATAGGCAGCTAATACAGAGTTTGTTGCTTGTTCAGCTGTTACTTCTTCTTTAAATTGTTCTACTGACATTTTATTTTATTTTTAAATTGCTACCATTGGTATTTTATAATTAGCTCCATTGATTCTAACAGTCCAAGTTCTGTTTGGTGTTATAGTTTCTGTAGCAATTGCTCCTGCATTATAACTAGTAGAACCAACAACAAATTGATTATTTGCTGTTGCTATAGCATTAGCTCCTAATATCACAGAACCACTAAAATTACCAGATTGCCCATTATAACCTATTGCAGTATTATATGTACCAGTAGTATTTGAGTAAAGGGCACTAGCACCTAATGCAGTATTAAAACCTCCTGTTGTAGTACTATTAAGGGAACTTTCACCAACTGCTGTATTATATGAACCTGTTGTAGCATTTATTAATGATGCGTTACCCACAGCAACACTATAAGATCCTGTTGTATTTCTAAGTAATGCTGATGAACCTAAAGCTGCATTATTAAAACCTGTTGTATTATATTGCATTGCAGATCTACCAATAGCAGTATTTTCTCCACCATTATTAGCATATAAAGCATCTTTACCTATCGCAACATTAGAATCACCTGTAGTATTAGTACGTAAAGCATCTGCTCCAACTGCTATATTTGAGTTACCGCTAATATTATTTAACAGTGCTTGTGAACCAACAGCAACATTGTTAGTTCCTGTTGTATTTACTTGTAATGTAAAATATCCTATTGCAGTATTCTGATTACCAAATGTAATTGCTTTTAAAGCACCTTCACCAAATGTAGTATTTGTTGCAAAATCACCTTTACCGTTACACCATACAGTTTTATCAGTAGTATTGTATTCAATAAAGTCAGGCATACCTACTGTTAAATTACCATAACCTAATATAGAATTACCATTAATAGTTTTAATATTATTACCTGAATATAATGTGTTTTGTTTGTTATTAAACAAATTAATTAAATCACCTTGTTCATATATATTACCAGCAATATTTCCCCAAGATAAGTTTAAATTTGATTTTAAATCACCAAAACTTACACCTAAGATATTACCTTGTAAGCTACTACCTATTGATAAAGGTAAAACAGCATTATCTGGTACATCTGTTACTATATTTTGGGATGTTATTGGGTACCCAAAATTTATTTGTCCTGTAAAACTCATAAATATTATGGATTATAAACAATAAATAATTGACCGTCACCATTTCTATAAAGATCACCTGCTTTTAGTCCAGCTGTTAATGCAGCAGCATTATTAGCATAAACATTATTATTTGCTTGTTCTAATAAATAATTTAAATGTCCAAATTTTACTAATGCTGCATCAGCATCTGTTTTTAAATATAAATCTGGAGATTGAGGTATAAATTTTTCCGGCATGATTTCTAAATTTTAATTGTTATATAATAATATACAAAAAAATTTTAACAAAAAAAAGCCCCAGTAAAACTGAGGCTATAAATAAACAAACAAAAATTTAACTTATCATTGTTGCGGATATGATTCCTAATACATAAGCTATTATACACATTATGATTATAATCAGGTTAGCTCTAGATATTTTAGTTGGATCTTCTTGCCACATGTTATATACCTTATGATAAGATGGTAATCTCCAAAACTTCTGTAATTCATACAGAACATATAATGCTAACATTCCTATAATCAAATAAACAAAAATCATAAACTATCAATTCTACGCTGCAAATATACTAAAGCTTTTTGTAAATCTTCCTTTTCTTTTGTAGGATCTTTCTTTCCAGCTCGTGCAACATACTTGATTACATTACCTAAATAGAAGTCTTTGTCTAACCCCCAAGCTTCTAATACGGTGAATACTTCAAACTTATTTCCTTCACCACCATAATGCTTTGGTCTTAACGCATCTGGTTGTGTAGTAGGAGTAATTGTTGGATTCCATAAAGGTATGTTATCCAATATTTTCTTACTATAATCTTGAGGATCAACCCATTTAGGTTCTTCAGTTACACTCACATTTTTCTTTTTTAGACTTTTCATAACAGATGTATTATACTGTTCGTAACGCATTTCATTCATCTTAGTATACAATGGCAATATCAAACTCTTTTACTAACAACTTAATCTTACCATCTAGATCTATCTTTTCTGCTCCTTCTAAAGCAAATGTTTGAACATATACTCTGTCCCCAGCTTTTACTTTTTCTACTTCATCTCCTACAGAGTGAACTTCTAACTGAGTCCATTTCTTGATAGCTTCTTTCTCGCGCTCAGCTTCTTGTGCTGGTGATAACTCTATCACTGCTTTTTCAATCTCCGGTACGTTGATCAAAATTCTTTTTCCTAATAATTTCATGGTTTTTTTATTTAAACGTGATTAATTTTACTACTGCCATTTGTGCACTTACTAATTCTCCCACAGCATGGTCAAATAATAAACTCTTAACTGGATTTCCTGGACCCTCTTGATAAGTATCTTTTAGGATGTTAGCTGCTTCAGCAAATAATTCCTTTACTTTAGCTACACCAGCATCATTAGATGGATTGAACTCAATCCCTACTAACTGCTCACCAAATGAAAGTACCTTAGCTTCATTCATACCAACTACAGGTCCACCCATTTCTACAACTGTTTTACTCATTTCTTTTTTGTTTTAGTGATTAATAACCATTGAAGCCATCCTTTCAATACTTCAACCTTTTGTCTGTTTGTTGACTTACTCATTTATTTTATATTTAAAAGTTTAACAATACTTAACTCTGCTGTTAGTACATGACCAAGGGCCTGTTCATACAGCATATTTTTAATAGGCATAGAACCTAGATTCTTTGCTCTATATTCTTCTTCCAATAATGTAGCTAACTCAGCACATAAAGTTTTTGCTCTCTTTACCTGATCATTATCACCTGGTAATATCTCAATCAATTGTTCCCCAAAAGTCATTGTGCTTTACTTTTAAGTAATTCTTCCAATCTTACCATAACATCTTTTGATGTATGACCGTCATATTCAAATCTTGCTTTTGGTTCTTCAGGTATTTGAAATAGATCCCAGTCTTCAGCTTTATAATGATTTGTTATTTGTCCTGTAGGAAGTATAGCAACTACAATAAACCATCCACCGCCAAAACACGGTTTACCATCACGATGATTCCAAGACTTATGTACATCATACTTATATGAATAGTAAGGTCTACCTTCCATCCACCAATGAGGATGTTGTATTTTCTCTTTACCCCAGACATTAAATAACGCAGCATTGTATAGCTTTCTAAATTCATACAGTTCATCAAACGTATGGTAACCATCTGAATACTGTCCTCTTACATTCTCCGGTGTTTCATAAATTCCACCTTGAACATCTAATAAAATTCCATTGCTTTCCATCATACTCTTTCTGTTCCTTTAACTTTTAAAAACTTATCTTCAAATTCATCTGGTGTATACACACTAAAATATCCTTCATGATCCTTTACAATATAATCACCAGGAGATACTTTCTTAGGTCCTGTAAATGTTTCAACAAATAAACTAAGAACATTAGTGTTAATAGGTTTTACAAACTCTGCTTTGTTACATGTAAAATCAAATACAGATTTTCTATCATCTTCCTGAAACTTAATTACATCAAAATACTCAGGCTTTTTCATACATCTTTCAATCATTATGCATCAAATTTATTATTCATAAAATTTACAGGAAGCTCATCTGCTTCTTGAAATTCTTCATCAAAGTCTTTTAATAATAGATCAAATTTTGCTTTCTCTAATAATCCTACCAGAACTGGAATAGATGTTTTATTAACTCTAGCTATTCTCACCTCATAAGAATTGTCATTATTTGAAACAATTTCTAAAAGAGTAATAGGATCTTTACTCTTACTGTTTTTCTTACTCTTACTCATTTGAAATTTGTTGGTATACAAATATAAAAAACTTTTAGAAATAAAAAACCCAAGCAGTAATTCTTGATCAGAGAAACTTACTTGGGGGTTGCAACAGTTATACATTACAGCTTTCCTGTGCAGAGAAGGCCAGAGAGTGAGCGAGCAGATCTTACGGTATGCCCTCCTGGCACTGGACCTGCAGATACTATCTACAGGGGGAGTATAAAAAAACCCAGGCGAGGGACCTGGGCTTTCATTATTAGGCTAAAGCGGAAACAGCCTTATTTGAATGACACATACAAATGTAATAAGTTTTTTGATACAGCAATTATATAAAAACAATTTTTCTATCTTTTATTTTTTTAGCTGGTACACCTCCTACACATATATTAGCTTCTACATTTTTTAACACTAAAGAATGTGCATACACACAACTGTTTTGTTCTAGTAATACACCTGGTAGAACAGTACTATTTGTACCAATAGTTACAAACTTACTTAAAGTCACAGGTTTTGAAATTACATTTCTACATTCATTAGGCACACAAGGATTAGATAAGTACTCCCCTGTAAAATCATCTGATGAAGAATATATAGAAACCCTTGATGATAACCCAGAAAAATTTTCCATAGTTATCTTTTCTTTTCCTACAAGTAAGCTATAACAACCAATATGTACATAATCACCAATCTCAATACCACCAATTCCTGCACTTAGTATACAGAAATCATCTATCCTAACATTACTACCAATACTTATATTCCCAGGATTATAAATACTACACTTATCAGATATCAGCACATTCTTACCGTAGGAACGGAAGCCTATTTTTCTAAGATCCTTTTTACTAAGAAACATAAACATCAAATTTAGAAAGATCTGGATACTCTAGTTCCAAATCTTCATTAATAACTTTACTACCATCACCTTTATAAAACTGACCCATAAGTTGCAATCCTTTAGCAGCAATCTCAGGCATCATATAAAAATTCCAACCTAACATAGTGAAATAATCTTCTAAATAAGAACATTCATCTCTACCACTAAACCTAGCTTTCTTAAACCAAAGATATGCTTCATAATCATCAGTAAGTATTGCACCACCTTTTCCCAACTTCAAATGTTTATACGGTCCTGTAAAAGAAACACACATATGACTTCCTGGGATATACATATCTGCAGTAAACCTTAAAGCAGAATCCCATACGCGTGTTGGTCTCAGTTGGTAACATCCTTTTATTTTTACCCCCGGCACCTTATTAAACTTAACCTTACCCCCGGCATGTTTTATTTCACAAGGAACAGACGGGTATGTCCTGTTAGGTATTTCAATTTCCAGACCATTAATACCTTCATAATACAAAGCCAGAAACAAAGCATTACTCATATTATCTACAGCAACAACATAGGGAGCTCCTGTATAATCAGATACAATCTTTTCAAACTCAACAGTAATCTTATGTGGATTCATCTTAATTTTTGTAAATCTTTAATTTCATCTATATACATTTTATATGCATGATCATAACCTACAGATTCTATATAATGATTTATAAACTCTTGTTCACTAACCATTTTTTTTGGATAGTGATACATAGTATACCTATACTTATTCAACTTATATTCTTGAATAGGGTTTATAGAATGAGCTCCTAAAGTATAATTAATTTCACCTATAGATTTCTTAAACATCAAACACTTATTATACCAAGTACATTGATATTTTTTACCATATGTAAAATTTTTAGGATTTGTTTCACCATCTGTACCTACCATGTTATAACTTTTAACTTTAATAACATCATAATCTTTAATACGTTCCAAATCATTCAAGCTTATATCAACCAATTCATCTTGGTCTACTACAATAATCCATTCTGCTTCTGAGTTCTTCCAACAGTTGTTTCTATAATAATTTACAGTTTCAGGTTTTTGAAATGGAAAGTATACAAGTTCAGCATTACATCCTCTTTCTATACTGTAGGAAAGACTGTTGTCAGTAGTGTCTGAATCAACGGCTATATTAATTCTACAACCTGGAAATCTCTCCATGTAATGATCTATAAAAAATGGTAATATATACATACCATTATACACTGGTGTAAATATTTCTACTCTCATAAAACAAAGATATATATTTCTCCGGGCTTTTTCACCAAGGCTGTTAGACCTTCTGCTACTCTTGCTCTGAGAGATATATTGATTTGGGTATTTGCTTTTACTATATGGAAGAGGTGGTGTGGACCCCCCTATCTCGCCACCCCCGGCCCCTCAAGCCTTTGCCCCTACCCCCCATGCTTGCTCAACCACATATTTCATATGTGATATATCTATAACATTTTTTCTAGTGAAAAAATGGTCAACCCTACATACATAACAAAATCTTTTGTTATGAGTTCTAAATTTATCCAAACACAAACCTTTCTGGTGAAAGTTTTGAGTTCTCCAAAATTTCCTAAAATGTTTTGTCTCAAACTTGTCAATAGTGACAAGTTCTTGCCACGCACATTTATCAACAACCTTCCTGCAGGAACCAAGTCTGGTGACTTGATGTTCCTTACAGGCAGGCTGTATACCAATGCATCTGGCTATGATGCCATCTACATTGACAATGCTAAACCAGCTTAGGCTGGCTTAGCTTTTCTTTTTTCCCTCTCTTTAATCAACCTTTAATTAGAATTAAAATAATAAAACTTACAGTTATGGGTATGTCAGATGCATTGACTCTTTGGGAGTCATTAGGCTTTGAGTGGGCATCATGGGATGCTAAACAAGGCTATTATACTCTATTCATTAAAGATGGAGAAGTAGTAGGTCACATCAAAGCAGTAGCAGGTTTTATAAGTTGGGAATATCCCGAAGAGCTTATGCAAGCAAGAAAGAAACATAAAGAAATAGCTTAGGCTATTTCTTTTTCTTTTCCCTCTCTCTTATCAACCCTTAATTTAAAATAAAATAATTTATTAACAATTAAAAACAAGTAACATGAAAGCAATTTATTCAGCTTCTCCAAGAAGCAAGAAAGGAAACATTTTCCACATCTACAATGTAGTAGGAACAGTAGCAGAAATTGAAGAGTATAAAAACTCACCAAATTTCAAACAGTATCCTTCATTTGGTCCAAATGGAGAAGTGCAGTATATAACAAACTATATTGCAATGGAAGATGAAGTAGCATTAGTGAAGAAGAAAGATGGAAACTTCACATTGGACCAAGGAACATTTAACAAAGACATTGCAAGATTAAATGCAGTGGCAGAAGCATCAGCAGTATTAGCAGATAAGTTTGCAGATAAGTTAGCAGACAAACTTGCAAGTAGTGCAAGTGCTAAAAGAGCAACAAAAGCTTTTACAGTAGTAGAAGAAACAGTTGAAGATACTACAGAAAATTTAGATAATATGTAGTAGTAGAAGATACTAATGACTTAGGTCATTAGTATTTTTTCTTTTTCCCTCTACTAATCAACCATTTATTTAATATAAAACTTATTATTAAGCTTTATATTAACTAAATGCTGTTAAGTATAAGTGTTAATTCTTTTTAGTCAGCATTAATAGTTTTATAAATACACTCAGTAGCGTGTATAACCTACTACTCACTACCTATTAAGTTGTGTAGTAAGAATAATCTGCTCACTGTAGAAACATAATATCTTTGTCTCCACCGTGTTATTGTTTATCTCCATAATAATTATTATATTTGTAGAGACAAATTAATATATTAATTATGAGTAATAAATGTAAAGATTGTGATAAACCTGTTGCTAGTGACCGCAGCATTAGATGTTTTGATTGTAAAATAAAACTTAGAAAAGAAACACAAAGACTTAATAAGTTAAAGTATCAGTATCACAAAACACCAAAGCATAGATATGCTACATATAAAAGAGGTGCATTAAGTAGAGGTATTGAATTCAACATAACATATGAAGAGTTTGCTGCTTATTGGAATAAACCTTGTGCTTATTGTGCACAAACTATTGCAGGTATTGGTTTAGATAGACAAGATAATAACAAAGGATACACTATAGATAACCTTGTTACTTGTTGTAGAACCTGTAACTTTATGAAACATACACTAGATGATAAAACATTCATAGAACATTGTAAGCTTATTGCAAGTAATAATTAGTTTTGTTTTACCTGTGTAACAATGAGACTCAGTATCTCATAATCAAGTAGTTATATTTTTGCAAATTGTGTGTAGATGTGTGTTAAAGTGGTGAAAGGTGTTCATCTTCCACTCTAACTCAACTATAAACCATATGTGTAAAATATGCTAACTAGCTGTATGTGAATATTTATATAGCTAAAACAAGACTAAGCATTTCCCTGTAAATAACATATTAAGTATGTCTATACATATATTAATCAGTATTACTACTATTACTAGTATTGTTATTAGTGTTATGTGCTTTAGGACAGTGAATGCTTCCGGAAACTTTGTAAAATCTTAATCTAAACAATATAATCATGAAATCACAAGAATTAAAACAACAAGCTCAACAAGCAGAGTCAGACTTTGAATATATGAGCTTAATGAAAAAGTCTTTGCGTGAAGCAAGACTAGAAAAGTTTGAACAGTATATAATAGACATAGAAAGAAAAGGATATGATATCTCTTATGCTAACTATAAGTTTACTATAGATACTGATACACAGTCAGAGAAATTTGGAGTCATAGACTTCTTCCCGAAAGCTAATAAAGTTTTGATAAGAAAAGAAAATACATGGGTTAAACCAGGTCTTAATTGGATTATTAAAAACTTGTTATAAAACTCTGTAATACCAGTTGTAATAAAGCACCACAGGCATGTGGAGACTGCAGGATTCCAATTGATAGTTCAAAATAAGGTCTAACTATCTATTACAACTGAGTGCAGAGCTATACTCTTGTCCAAGCAGGCGTGGAACATGTAGCGAGTAATAAATTAACATCAGTATTAATAGCCTGTATATTTATTACATCAAGGATTGCAACCTTGCAAGAGTACGAGCCAGACATATAATAGTAAGAGCACTGGTACATGAAGTAATTCAGATGTTGATCACAAGACTCTCAAATCTTGCAACTATGAGTAGCTTAATTGGATCTTCTATTCCTGAAACTATAGCAGAAAACATCCTGAGAAAATGTGAGTATGCTATAGTCAGGTTAAATTAAATAACAATTATTAATCTCAAAAATATATATTATGGCAAGTATAATTGATTTCATTGAATGTCCAAACTGTAAGCAAGAAGCTTATAATGAATTTTACTACAAATCAGGTCAAGAAGACACATTTTGTAGTAGTTGTGGATATACATATTCTGTTAGTATTAAGAATCAAGATAAAAAGATATCTGAACTAACAAAAGATGATTACATAGTTGAAGAAGTAAAGCATCCATATGGTGCTTATACTATCAAACTATACAGTGGTTCCGTGTTCAAAGGATCACTAAAAAATAAAAAAGAATACAGTGACTTCGCTAATGCAAAAGCTGTAAATGGAGAAGAAATAGAATACTGTTCTATATCTAGATTAGTTAAGGGTAAAATAGTTACCAAAACTATTATAGATAATGGACCTGCTGTAGATTCATCAGGATTTACAGTGGAAGATAGATAATAATCTCAAAAACAATCTCAAATGACAAACTATTACTGGACCATGCAAAATGGTAAGAAAATTAATGTGGATGATATGGATATCACCCACCTTAGAAATACTCTCAAGATGATCTTGAGAAATGTAGAAGCTAAGAGAGCTTTAATAGCTCAAGAAGCATCAAGAAAGAAACATCACATTAAACTTAATGGTGATATGGCACAACAGTTCAATGAAACTTATTTTGCTGATCAACAACAAGCAGATGAATTCTTTGATGATGATGAAGATTTCCGTTTTATGGATGATTACTATAAAAACCAATAATATGAGTAAAGTAATATTTATTTGGTGGTTACTAAATGGAACAGTAACACCAGCAGGAGAGCATGAAGACCACAAGTTATATACTTTGTGGTTTGCTGATGGCAAGGTTGCTGATCATATGTATAAGGGAGAAGTTCTCCACTATATTGAAACAGGAGACCTTGAATACAATGAAGAATATGAATTTGAATCTCTTAAAGCAGATAGAGATTAGTGATTAATTAAAATTTAAAGTATATGATTTCAAGTAGAAAAAGAAAAGAGAATACAGTTGAAGTAACAAAATTTGTAGCTTGCTTAGCAGGCTATGAAGACTTCAACTATAAACCAATGAGTTATATACACTCTTGGTTTGGTAAAAAAAGTAGTACTGATTACAAAACTGAAAAAGAATGGAAAAAGAAGAGATTGAATACAGAATTAAGTCACTAATATTATATAGTGATGCAGTTGAAAGAGCAGATATGCCAATAGAAATGAAACAAGATAAGCTTAATGAAATTGAGAAAGAAAAGATATTTCTAGAGAATATACTTGAAGACAGAAAGTTTAAAGCTTTTATGAAAGAGTTTCTAATTGGTATGGGACTACTGATATTAGCTAGCACAGTGTTATTATTTATAGTAATATTTTATGGATCATAGAACTTGTTATGTAAAGTATGACAGAAATACTTTTGCAGTATTGCTCAAAAGATTATTAGACTCTGAAGATGGTTATGTAAAAAGTAAGCTTATTGAGATGCTTACTTTTTATACCTATGAAAGTGAGAACATGTGTAGAAAAATTATTGATCTTTCTGTAGGAAATATACTCCCGGAACCAATTAAACCAGGTTCTCCAGTTAAAATAGACTTAGAGAAAGTAGGTTGGCTTGGTAATAATGAAAAAGATATTATTGCTAAAAATACTAAAGATGATAAAATACATGGTGTTGTAATATCTTTTGCAGGTTATCATGGTTATCAACCTTATAAAATTGGTTTTCCAGAAGGTACAGTTGATCTACCTATGGAAGCTGTATTAGATATTACAGATATTTTATAATATTTTATCCTGTGTGGACGCTTTTCCCAGGCAATAATAAGAGAGAGTTAATAGCTCTCTCTTTATTATTAGCTATATAGTGCCATGTTTTTGATTAATATTGACCAGTAATTGTTATTTATGTAATACATTTACTACACATTAATCAAACATGCTATATCAGCTCCCTAACGGTAAGGTAATTAACATCTCAATTGATCAGTTTCTTGATATGACTGATCAAGATATTCAATACTTTATGTCAGTCAATGGTGGTGATTATTGTAGCAATCCATTCACAGAATCAGCTTGTATAGATAATGCAAAGGAAAAGTATTATGACTTTGAATTTCTACCTACTGATGATTTGGATGATATTCCTGATAATAATATCCCATTTGATGATATTATAGACTTAACAGAAGGCTTGGATATATAGATACATTGTATCTATTTCTTACCGCACTATGAGTAATGGTGTTGGTATAGTATTCTATTTACTCACAAATTATTCTATTTATTAACTCTCAAAAATTAAAAGAGATGGACTCAAAAGTTAAAGTTGTAGCTGATGCTACTACAGGATTGGTTATTAACCAAAGTCAAAACCCAGAATTTGGATATGTTAGAGTAGTACAAACCAGAGTTGTTATTGATGACAATGGATTTATGAAAAGAAAAGAGTATTCTGCTCTTATCCACGGATTAGTTGAAGACTTACAAACTGTTGGTTACTATGATGGTCAAGAACTTGTAGGTAATATTATTGCAGAAGAGTCATTAGATCCTTTTAACAAGAAAGGTCCTAATAAACCTAAAACTGCAGGTGATACTAATGTAGTATGTACATTAGGTGGTTTTCCTATTTATAGAAGAACTAAATACACAACTAAATCTAATGCAGAAGATATCTTAATTGCACATGACAACAAAGCAGAAGTTAAAGCTGCTTATGCTAATGCTGCTAATAAGAAACCTGCAATGCAACCAAATGAATCATTTGATTCAGCATCAGAAGAGTTTGGTTTATAGTAAATAACAAAGAGCCTGTTACGGCAGGCTCTATTTTATGATTTCAAAAATGTATATGATTATGGAAAAGCTAAAACAAGACATAAAGAATTATATGCTTGAACCTGGTAAATACCAAGTGTTTGAGCAAGACAAGTATAGTAATTATCAGAATTACTTATACAAAAGAGCACTGTATGGTTTAGACTCTCTATCAGTAGAAGAGTTGAATAGTATGTGCAGTAAGAAAAGGTCCCGCATTGTGAATGTTTATAACCGTGCACAAATTGTAGTCAATAACTACAAACACAGGGTTACTAAACAATTGACGGATAAGCTATTATTTTCATTGTTTCCTCAAAGTTCACTTATAAGTGAAATTATAAGCTATGATGACATTGATCCTAACTATAAAAATACACTAACATTTAAAGACTTGTGTATACATAAGGATCAGTTAGTTGAACTGTTTATAATAGAAGGAATATTACCTAAGAATTTCTTATATTTGGAAAAACAAAACCAACAATGAGAATGAATGATAATAAGCCAGCATTTGCTACTGTACATGCTGGCGTTCTACAACCAGGCATGAGCAAAAGAGAATATGTTCTCACTTCAGTTGCTCAAGGTTTATTAGCTGAAGGTAAATGGAAAGGTATTGAAGAAGGTTTTCCTGATAGAGTAAAAGCAATAACAGAAACATTATTAAAACTAATGGATGAAAAAGCTTAAAGTTTGCAGTGGTTGCAATAAAGAGTCTGTTATTTGGAAGAATCATGAAGGCAATAAGTATTGTCAATACTGTTGGAACAAGGTCAAATCAGATGATCCTGAACATAAGAATGTAATTCCTACAGTATCAGACAAAAGAAAGAAACAAGATACTGAGTATTTAAAACTCCGGTATAAGTTTCTCACTGAATTTAGTATGTGTAAAGTCAGTGTTGCTGGTTGTTCTACAAAAGCAACTGATGTGCACCACACATTTGCAGGAGCCAATAGAGATGCATTTTATTTAGTGCAAAGCACATGGTTACCTGTTTGCAGGAATTGCCATGACTGGATACACAAATTTCCAAAAGAAGCAAGAATAATGGGTTATCTTAAATAATTTTGATTTTTAATTAATTTATGCTACATTTGTGACATGGGAAGATTAACAAACAAAATTTGTACACCTGGAATGTTAGAACAATTAACAAGCTTAGGTATATATAAGATATATCATATTGCTAAAGCTGATATTTTTTATATTGGTAGTGCTTCCGGAACAATG
>JACCDX011678487.1_pt1 | contig 17177 bp, 29 predicted proteins | sample 7449681 | NCBI WGS metagenome assembly JACCDX01 (sample SAMN15323450, study PRJNA562643) | freshwater metagenome | isolation source: river surface water | place: USA:Blue River Watershed | collected 2017-08-18 | reverse complement strand
TGTTGAGGAAACAGACCAGACGCCGAATACATCTCCAAATCGTAGCACCCTACAAGCATTGGAATGTTGGCCTCCGCCGGAGAAACATCCTTGAAGTCACATGTATAGAACTCGTCCACAGAATACATGGGTTCTTCGTTCTCATCCACAGGAATACCGATAGACACCGCACGTTCCACCTTCAAAGGAGAAGCAGGACCAAGGTGGCGGTCATGAAACAAGCGTAGAAATGGAGGAAGATTGCTCTCGTATTGTTGGACGTTCTTCCAAGCAGTTTTCGCACCACGAAAGACTGCAAGTGATTCACAAGTGGCTTTGTACACAGGTGTTTTCTTGAATTCTGCAAAGCCGGCAAACACATCATACTTCTCTACTTTGGACAGACTAGGAGCAATGTATTCTGGAACACGTTTGCTAATCTTGAACCAATATTGACCTTTGTCGTTCTTTCGGTTTGCTGCTTCATAAGCTGCGTTCAAGTCTGGTTGCTTGTCCACGTAGAAGTATGGTTTGAATCCAGTGATACGAACACACGCAACTTTCTTTGCGTCTGTGCGTCCGAAGACATCGACTACGTATTTTCCTTTCTCGTCGTGCTCATACCAATCGCAAGGTTGAAGCAACATTGTTAGTGTTTCAGTTCTACTCTGAAAGTGTCCGTTTTTCCTTTCTAGGATTCATAACAAGATGAGCACCAACGTTTTAGATTGGTTCTTTGCGCCAACTCGTATTCGGTCGGATGAATATGAACAGGCTGCAAAGGACTTTGGAAATCAGTCTACTTTAACTCGTCAGACTCTGGACACCAATGCTGGATGCTCTGCGACGTTGAATCCTGCGGCTGCTATGGCAGATCAGCCTGGTATGATCGCACGTGGTGGATTTGGTCACGCAGGTGGCTGTAAGATTGACGAGAACACGGAACTCCGCTGGGGAACTCCTGGTGCTTGGCGTATGAAGGGTCCCAAGCAACTCTGGGCACGTCCGTTTGCGACAACTCCGAATTTGGGTGGAGGTGACCCAACCGTTGTAGATGATGAGTCTGGGTTGATCTTCTCTGCACCTCCTCGCAATCGCAAGGAAGCGTCTACGATCATGGACAAAGCCATTCCAAACTACTATGACCCCTTGATTCCTACCAAGGCATCGGAGTACAGCAACCCTTCCAATTGGGTAGAAGGGTGGACACGTGGTGGTGACGCAACTCGCCTCGTCCAAACAAAACGTCTGGACTAGAAACAATGGCGAAGACCCGGAGGCAGAGGAAAATGCGTGGTGGCGATGTAAAGGACGGAGAGTATGTCTATGCAGTTCAAAGAGATATGGCTGGCATTATTTACTCCTTTGGACCAAACGTTGTATATAGACACCTAGATACTGCAAAGGAAGCAGTAAGAAGAATATACGACAATCTACAAGCGCAAAAACCTATTGGTAGATTGACTCTACTCCCAAATCCTACATTTAAAAATATATCAGCCTTCATGGGAACGGACGAGGTTATGTTGTATGCGCGGTTAGTAAGTGGCCAAGGAGCTAATCAAAATATTCAACTTATACGCATCTCTCGTTGGAAGTTGTCTGAAGAAACTCCAAATTCTATGAAGCCTGAACAACGAACTGCGCTTAACCAACTTGGAAAAAAGAAAGACCTTCCAGATGACGTAGAAGGGATTATAGGTAATTTTGCAAATTTACAACAATAGCAATAGTAATATACAATGATATCCATTGCAATCGGTGTGTCAGTGATCATGCTGAACGCAGGTGGTATTTTACTTGGCCAAGAACAGGGAGTTGGAATTGCCTTTATTGTTGCTTCTCCTCTCCCTGTCCTTCTTTACAAATATTTACGGTATGAAGAAGATCCTGAACCGGAACCTCCCAAGCAACAAGCTCCTACCGAAGATCCTGTTGCGCCAACTCCTGATGAACCAAGTGCTGTCTAAAAACAATGAAGATCGTTTTCTTTGCGAATAAAATGCCAGATCTTTGTGGTGCGTTTCTCCACGACATAGATTTAGCAACGGAATTAACTCGCAGAGGTCATCAAGTTACTTTCTTAACCATTCGTGTTCCGCAAATTGGATATGGTATGGGTGTCTATCGAGGGTTTAAATACGCACATTTCACAGCAGGCGCATCGATTCTAGAAACATCGCAAGTATGGATTTGTCCCCATGCTCCTGTTCTTCCTGATGTTCGCCGGTTAAATGCGCGTGGATACAATCGCCCCATTATCGCAACCTGTCACTACGATGGAAACTACACCATGATTACAGATGGTGGTCATGGTGCGAATTGGGCAGAAATGCTTTGCTTCATCAATACGATCATGGAAACCAATTATCGTAAAAATATTTCACCTTGGCCATCTCAAATTGCACGTATAGAAACCATTCGTCCTATCATGCACCGCAATCAAATTGAAATCACAGAACCCTTTCAAGGAGATTGTATTACGCTGATCAATGCAAACGACAACAAAGGTGTCAAACAATTCATAGAACTTGCGAAGCGTATGCCAGACCGCAAGTTCTTGGGCGTTCGGCCCTATTATGGTGATATGAGAACACCTCTTCCGTTGGATGGGAACATTGAGTGGGTTCCATTTAGCGATGACATTCGGACAATCTTACGTCGCACACGTATTTTGCTGGTTCCTAGCTTTTACGAGAGCTTTGGACGTGTAGCAGTAGAAGCTATGATCAATGGAATTCCAGTTCTCTATTCCAAGTCTGCAAAGGTATCTCCTTATCCAGGTGGATCGATTGAGGGTATGAAATCATGGATCAAAGACGCTGCAATTCAATGTGACCGTGACAAGCCAGAAGAATGGATGGAAGCAATTCAATCTCTTGATAATCCAGACACCTATTCTGAATGGTCGGTAAAGTCCAAAGAACACATTGAAGGAATGGATTTGTTTACCGAGGCGTCAAGAATTGCTGGGCTCGTGGAGTCGTTTGCTCGAGATCATCCGGTCGTGATTGTGACTCCACAACAGGCAGCTCAACAGAAGGAGAATCAACAGACGGCTTCTGGTCTTCCAAAGGCTCGTCCTGTTGCGGTAGGCTTTTCGAATGGGCGACTGAGAATACAACGTTAACCTTGTCCTGTAACCACCGCCCACGCTTACAACGCTCCTCCTGTTCAGGAGTCAATCCATTGTCTAACTTACGCTTTTGGGGAAGATACTTGTCTCCTTGAGTAACAGGCTTTTGAAGCAGAGCATCAATCGCATCTTCTGTGGTCTCGTAGCGAAGATAGGCAGCCGAAGCAGTCTCCTCGTCCACACCAGTCAAACTCATAATCATTTGAACCTCCTTGTCTGAAGCCATTGCTTGAAGAAAGCTCGCCATCTGTAAGCTTTTCCTTTGTTTTAATAAATGCAGTTCATTGAGAGCTTGTGTCAACCTGCGCTGTTGTATCTTATCTTCTTGGCCGTCCAACTTGGTTTGGATGCGTCTCTTGGTCTCTGGGCAACCTTGGTCATCAAGGCAATCCTCGGATTTGCAGTCATTGTCCTGTTGGATATGTTCTGCGGCGTTGGGTTAGGTGTAGTGTCTTGGTTCTTGGTCGCAACGCCATTTATCATCACAGCTCTCGCAACTGCGATTTCCATTGGAACTGGATTTGACAACAAGGTATTGGACGGACTTGTTCGCGAGAAGTTCATGGACAAGAAGGCCAAGAAAGATGATTTACCTGCAGGCTCCAATAGTATAGCATAAACAAATGAACGCACTTTTACAAATGATCTCCTTTGAGGTTCTTCGGTATTCTACAATGGCATATGACAAGGCTATGGATCTCTGGAACTCCTTCTGGGATTGGTATTCGTATACTCCTGTTCTCTCTCCCACTCGTCGTTACTTTTTGTCTGAAGATCACGTGTTCAATGATTCGTATAGCAAGGTGCCACCAGATACAGTCTACATTGAGGAATGGGTTCGTCGTGGGGAGAAGAAGTGCGTTGTCCTGTATGAGAACGAAGCAATTCCAACTGCTTGGAACTTTGACCCCTTCTCACAACATGCTCGCTGTCCTTGGCTTTGGATTGGAGACAAGAGCACTGAAATTGATTTGACACGTACGTTCCAGAAGTTCTTGGTCCCAGGAAATACGATTCGTATGGAACTCATCAAGAAGCTCATTCATGTAGCGGATAAGACCAAGGTTATTTACATCGAAAGTGGGACGTTTGATGAGCTAGAATTTCCTGACGGAGGACTACTAATTAAGGCAAATGGCGATGAGTAACTTCGGAGTTGCTGAGCGGTATATTCAACTTAGGCGTTTATGTGCTCCCAAATCATGGGGAGACTTCATGATACGTATCAACGAGATGATTCTCACACCGTTGATAACGTTGTTTTTCGTGTTTTTGCACGGTTCTGACTTTATGACTGTCGTTCCTGCTATCTTTACAGTGTATCGTGCTTGGACACAGTTTCTAGAATACAATGAATTGCGGTTTGCAGTTCAACGTATGTACTTGAAAACAATGCTAATAGGAGGACCGTTTATTGTTACGAACGATCCTGAATACATTCCGTATGTGTTTGCGGATGCGGTGACTAGACACGATGAACACCTGCAGCGTCTTGTGGGGGTCCGCCAACCTTAGCTGCATAGGGCTCGTAATTCGCAATTCCACGTGCTCCAGTTCCGGTAAACGCAGCACCGACTGCGCCCACCGATTGCCAAGGTCCACCACCACGCATCGTGCGACGACGGCGACTAGACTTCTTTCCCTTCTTGGACTTCCGACGACGACCGGCGCCAGTGGGAGCAGGACCAATGATGTAATAGCCCTTTGCAACCGCATCGGCCCTTTCCATAATATCAACTGCACCAGCAGCACGGTATTTAGGAACATCCTTTTCTGGGTTGGTTACATCCTCCTTTGGAAGAACCAACACCTCCACACGGTCACCACCACGCATCTTGCGACGACGAGAAGATCCACGTTGAGCAGTATCGTAGACAGGAGCACCTGCCTTGGTTACCTCACCACCCCAAGAAGAATCCCAAACAGGTCCAGCAGTTCCGATGGTGCCACCAAAGCCATATCCCATTCCACCACGCAACTTACGATTCTTGCGACGGCTTCCGCCCATTGATCCACATGTTCCGGACATTTATTCCTTCACAGGAAGAAATACGCCAAGAGAGCCAGGTTGGTCGTCATAATACTCATGTCCACGAAGCGGATACTGCCATTCTGCGATGTCTTCTGGAAGTTCCAAGGACACTAAATCTCGTTGATGAAATTCATCCAGAAGATCCGAAAGAACTTGCTTGCGATGTGCGTAACCGTACTTCTCAAACATGTTCAATCCGTTGAGATAACGAATATCGTAGACAATAAACCGGCTTGGTCCTACACGCACAACGCGAAGAACTGTATCCGAAAAGAGACGTTCATCCATGACCAGATAAATGACAGTCAGTTTCTCTTGCCGGTCTGAAAAAATAGCCACGGGTTCACTGTCTTCATTGTGTGTTAGAAGCAACCACCCTGGACTCCCCTCGTATTGAGGTACTTTCAGGTGGTGGTGGTCCCTTTCGCTCAGGTTCCCCTTCTTTGTTTGGGCTCTCAGTGGGTACAGGCGCTTCATACGTTGGAACGACCACATGTTGTATTTCAGTAGAGGGTTCTGTTAAAACAGGCGCTGGTGGCTCTGGTAACATAGGTTCAAAATGGACATGTTTCTCAGGAGGAGGATACATTGTCTTGACAACCCAGAACACTGCAAAATGGGCTACAACAAAGACAATGAGTGATGCGATTGCAATCGATAAAATGGTCTGAAAGTCCATGTTTGTTTGGTCTCCATCTTTTGTAGCGAGTGAATAAACCGCAAATGGACGAGGCTGTAGTCGATGCTCAGATTGATAGCTTATATCGTGTGATTAAGGGTCGTGTAAAATGGGACAACCTCGTGCCTACCTGCATTGATGTTGCACGTGAATTAGAAAATATGACGCATTTACGTGGTCCGGAGCGGTTAGCTCTTCTTCAAAAGACACTGAGGTATGCTTTGAAGGAGTCTGATTTGTCTATTACGGAAAAAGAAGGGTATCTGTACATGATTGATACAATTGTTCCTGTCGTCATGCAAGCGGCAATCGCTGCGTCTAAGAATCCTATTGTTGCTCAGGTAGCTTCTAAGTGTTGTGGAATCTGCTGGAAGAAATGAAACTTGTATGGAGCCAGTTCTTCTGACCACATCTTTGGTGTTTCTGAATAAATAGTTATGCGAACAAGTTCTGTATGATAGCTTTTGGAGAGAGATCCAGAGTAATCACGTTCGCTGTATAGGATCTTTCCAGTTGGAGCAACCTTCAAGCTGGAAAGCTTTTTTGCTTCTGTGTCATATCGTCCAAATCCGGTATACACGTATTTTGTCTCATACGTGCGAAGTGGTCGCAAATGATGCGGAATCTCCTGAGTAATCTTGATTTCCATCGTTGTGAGTCCAAACTGTATTCTCAAAGACAATCCGTTTTAGTTGCTCTGGACTCTCCAGAATTTCATTCATCTTTGCAGCTGCTTGTGCGACTGCCTGTTCAATTTGCTTCCACTTCTCAGGATCGTTGATAAACTTGGTATGGCGTGTGTTTCCATCTGGGAAGCGTTCTACGAGCTCTGACTCTGCGACTCCGGTCATGTCCATGTAACAGCGCAACTGAATCTCGTCGTAGATAGGAACTGTCTCCCAGAAGCGAGTTCTATCCTTGGAGTCTACAATCCGGTTCTCACTTGGAACATACCCATCTGTGCGTCCTACAAGCTTGAAGTTGGAGTAGGTTTTGCGACACATCTTTGTATTGCGCTCCACTACCTTGACTTCACGCTGTGTCTCGTATTGGTCCAGAATGTTGTTCTCATTTTGAATTCCACGTCTCTTGGACACCATTCCACGCACCTCTTCTGCGATCTTGGAACGGACATCTGAAGCGAGTGTTGCGTGACGAAGATTGAGAATTAAGTTCGCCTTCTGTTCCACGGATTCCAGAACTGACTTAACATCCGAAGTCTTCATTGCCTCGGAAACACCAATTGCGATACAATCTTGAATCGACTGCTCTTTGAGAACCTTACTGAGCACGACATTGAAAGGACAACGTCCATTGGACCGTTCAATCTCGCGGATCTTTTGCTTGATATCCTTGTCCTTTTGAAAGAGGTCATACATCGTCTCAGACGGTGTCTGGTACTTGTTGAGTCCGATAAGTGCGGCAACTTTAGAAGCAGAGATTTCAGGGATCATTTTATCTGTGTAGTGTGGTTTACTATAGAACTAGAAATCCGTTTTACATCAACGAATACACAACGGCTCCAAACACAACGGAGTGGACCAACAGTCCAAGAGTCGTTGGGCATCCAGAACCAGTTGATGTCCGACCCACAACTCCGCCCAGGAGAGAATCCACCAGACGATAGGTCATTGGGTTGGCGATGATGTAAAACACAAGAACAGCTTGAAGCGTAGCACTTTGCTTGACCGAGAGACGCACCATTTGAATTAAGCAGAGAAACTCTGTTGCATACGCATGATCGCATCAATCCATGCAGGAATTCCGTTAAGAACATTGGAGACCGCCAACGTCTGACCTGAAACCGGAGTTGTATCCAAGCTCAGACCCTCACAGACAAGAAGCACTGCTGCGGACAACAAGGGCTGACGAGACTTCGCATCGGAAGGAGACCAACGAAGACAATACATCTTGTAGAGCACTTCTATGTAGGTCTTTACGTTGGGTTGTGCCTGTTTGCGCACAACATCCCAGAGCATCCAGACAACATGACGACCATGGTCCACAGATACAAATGTATCGCTACGATCTGCGAAGACGAGAGCTTGTTTGGTTTGTTTCTTGTGCTCTCGACAGTAGGCATAGGTCCAAGACATCCAATACAACGCACGAGTGACGTCACGCACATCTGGGCGTAAACAATAACAGAACTCGTTCATAGGAATTGCGACAGCCATTGGATCGTCTCTGCGCAGCACTAACTTTCCAAAGATAGCCGATGGAGCTTTGAGACTTTCTTGAATGGTGACTGCATCGAAGTCATGAGCAGGTTTGATGGTTGGAAGGTTTGGAAGCTTGTTCTTACGACACATGGAAATAGTTGCGGCTGCCTCACAGACCATGCGACGAACATCTGGGTTGTTGCGTATTTTGGTCATCTCCATGGACGAATAGTTCGCTTCCATCGGCGCATATTTCTCGTAGGCGTCTGCTAGATACAGAAATACATTTGGATTTGCTCGGTTGACATGAAGAGCAGCCGCCTCAAACAAGGTCAGCCAAAGCGTGTGAACCAATCCAGAACACAAAAACTCCAAGGACCAGTAGCATGCGTAATCTGCGTGGCCTAGCTGAATGTTTTGAAGAAGCACCTTCGCTACATGGGACCGAACGTGTCCACAAAACGTTGTTTTTTGAAAATCCAGAACCGTTCTGGGGTCGTTAATTTCCATTGTTCTAGGGACGCAAAGGAGGACGTGCACGAATAACACACGCCCAGACCAATCCCATAAATGGAACAATAAAGGCAGTCAAGAACATATCTTGTTTGAGTGCGAAGAAGGAGACGATCAGAATTGAGTAAGCACCCATGAGAAGAATAGCCACAAACATCAGCATGACTTCAGGAGGAATGTATAAAAACATCACACCAATGATTGCGATGAGTCCAAAGAACAGAACACACTGAACTGCGGTAACTGGATTCAAGAAGGTAAAGAGAAAGGAAATACAGAGAAGTGAAATACCAAAGATTCCACGGAATGCATCTGCGAGGTTTACGAAGAACATCAATCCAGCCATCATAAAGAGATACATGACCTTAAAGTGCTCTGCAACGGAAGACATCATGAGCAACGCAGCCATCCAGATCGCCATCATCAAAAATACAACACTGTCTACCGTTAGAGATTGTTCTCCTGGAACACGGTAATGACACACACGACACACACGGTCTGGATAATATTCTAGATATTGTTGAAAGCATGCCTCATGAATGTATGCGGATGTTCCGCAACACATACATGGAGTAATCATAGTTTCAGGATTTTCGGTGTCTAAGCAAATACGGCATTGCCGTTCCATTAATATCTATACGAACTAGATGTATAAGTTGTAGTTGGTGGTTTGGACATGGTTTTGCGAACAATTGTGATCAACAATCCGAAGACAAGAATGGTGATGAGAATATTCAAGAACAAGTCAACCCATGAGAACATCTCTGCCTTTTCTACGACCGTCTTCTTCTTTTCAAGCTCAATTTGATTTTTAAGCTCTGCGATCTGCTTGGAAAATGTGTTTGTTGTGTGCGCAAAGTCATCCTTCATGGAAAGAACCTTGTCCTTGACCGAGTTTACAACATCAATTGTTTGCTGTTGTTGGTTCAACCGAGTTTTGAGATCGGTCTGAATTTGACGATATTGATCCACCTTTGGATTTGCTTCTGCTGCTGCGATCCGTTGACTCTCTTCATTCACCCAACCATCGCCACGCAGGAGTGTATAATACCGAATACGAGCATCCTGATACGCTTGTGGTGATTGATCCCGAACATTCTCCGCTGTTTGAAGAGCTCTGTATGCATCATCCAACCGAGTATTCTTGTCAATCTGACCAACTACAATAGGCATATTCTTATCGTAGTCATCTTTGATAGTCTTGTATTGTTGATACAATGTTGGATTCTCGGTTTGGAGTCGTTCCAAGGTAGGAAGTGGTTGACCTTCTTTTAGTTGAATAGAAGGCGCTTGCTTCAGAAGAAGCCTACTCGCTGGTCTGTCGCGATAGACACAATACGGTTCACCATTTATGTTGCGCGTGTCAAAGCCTTGCGTATCAGGGCATTGAACAACACATGACAACGGAGACACAGGACTCGTTTGAAACCCAGATGGACAAGAGTTTCCCATTATCACTTCCACAGAAAGATTCCAACTGCAACTCCCACAGAGAGCAAAATCAATGCGATGGGGTGAGCGTAGTTCAAAGGAAGGAAGAAGTAACATACCATGCTCAGCGCAAGCGTAAAGATTACAGTTTGAAGGAAAAGAAAGTTAGGACCGGTTCCTTTGATGATTTTCTTCTTCTCTTCTTCAATGTCCGAAGCAGGCGCAGTAGGTGGGCGGAACGGAGCCAAGCTGTCGGATACATTTTTGATGGATCGGCTCAATGTAATCGTAGCATAGTCAGGACTTGCCATTTATCTACGATTGGGGATAAAAGCGTTGACAGAACCCCACAAAGGAGCAATCAACCGAACTTCTGTGTTCAGAGCAGGAGACTTCCATCCAAGTGTTGGTGCGCCCACTGTCTGTCCGGAGCGAACATAGGGAGCAGCTTGGGCCAACATCCGCACGTAGCGAGTGTGTTCTCCTGCAGAGGTTGTGAGTTTTACGTGACGAGGCTCGCTGGGTTCAAAATAAGAAAACACCGGCATTTTGTTTATAGCAAAGAAGTAATGTCGGAACAGGACTTTGCACAGGCATTGGAACTTTACCGAACGAATTACGTTCAATATAGAACGACAGGGAAGGCGGAATACAAGATTGCGTACGAGAACGCACAGCGGTGGATTGACTTGTATCTTGGTCAGTTCACAAACCAGATCACAAACGGTCGCACATTTGTGAACACATTTCTTCAAAACTACTCCACTGCAAATCCAGATTTGGATCTGTTGCAGAAGAGATTTGCGCAGGTTCGTCAAGAGGGTCCAAGAGTTCAAGACGAATATACGATGATCAAAAAAATAAACGACAATGTGGAACAGCCTGATTATTCAGGGTATTATGTGAAAGGAGGTGTGCTTGCTGCGCTCATTGGAGCCATTGTTGTATTCTCTGTCTTTTGACGCTTGAACAGAACAAGCAACAACACGACACCAGCCAAAATAGCAAAAAAGATGATATACATCCTTAGTTGACTCTTCCAGTCTTCTTCCTGAAATCCACGGATCTTGCGCAGGGTTTGCATCTTGTCCGTGTTCACCAGAAGCCCATTGTAGTCACGTTGAATGCGACGAAGCTTTTCAATCAACTCATCACGTTGGACTGCGAGCTGACCTTGTGCTCCTGCCGAAGTCATATCTGCAATGGTTGAGTCCAACACACTCGCCATTTTCTGATTAATGACCTTCATCTTTTCCACATTTCCTTGAAGCTTGCTTGGATCCGCAATGGCTTCGTCTGCGAGAGCTTGGTATTGCTGTGCTAAGCTCTGGTATTGAGCGTCCATTGCTTTTACGCAAGACAATAGCGATAGTATTCCACCGATCCACCTACATCGCTGTGGCGGTCAATCCGAACAATGTCACCTGGACGAGCACCAATCCAGCGAGCCATGATGTCCATCACATCAATACCGGGAAGCTCTTCTTCTGGTTTGCGAATCTTCCGCGAGCGAAGGAACTCTGTTCTCTCTTCCTCCTTTAAGATGCGGTGAGGACTCACCATCCGATGAGTCGTAATATCAAATTGAAGCTCATTGATATGGAAGAACTCAAAGCGTCCTTCTGTCTCCTGAATCAGGGTGCGAATCGCCTTCACCACATTCTCCGAGGGAGGCATCATAGCAACTACAATTAATCCATTCTTTTCCATTCCATTTTCCTTCAAGAAGGTTACAATCGTGCGCAAGTCCTTGTCTTGAAGACCTCTGTCTTTCTGGCTCATCGCAACCACAACGTCACCAACCTTGTAAAGATTTGTACGTTCTGGCTTTGGGTCAGGAATATCAGATGTCTCAGTTGGAAGCCCACGAGCTCCAAGGATCTTACGAAGAATTTCAAGTGCACGGCTCTCCATACTTGTTCTCTTGATTAGACAGAAAGCGGTTCGTTTTTTCACATCAAACATATAATGAATCCCACAGTGTATCTCCTGATTGCGTTGGTTGCCCTCGCATTCGTTCTCTATGTCAGCCGTGAACGGTTTCAGCCTGAGTTTTTAGATAAGCGTCAGGTTGAAAAGACGGTTGCGGTGGAAGACTCGTCGTATACCCAGCAGACGAACCATATGCAGTATGCCCCTGCGAATATGGGCTCTATCCAAGGAATGGAGACACCGTTCCAAGTAAATCAGTATAAAGCATACGTCCAGTAAACACCTAAATGCAATCGCATGTTGCAGATGTATTTCGAGATCTGCCTCCCGAAATATACCGGAAAAAGAAGATACCCAAAGCTCTCGCTGAACAAGTCTGGATTACGAGAATGGGTCACAAGTTTGATGGAAAGTGTAAAGTAACGTGGTGTAAGAATCGTATTAGTGTATTTGATTTTGAGTGTGGTCATAATATCCCCGAGAGCAAAGGTGGAAAGACAACGTTGGACAATCTGTTTCCTATTTGTGCTCGGTGTAATCGGAGTATGGGAGACAGGTACAGTATTGACGAATGGAATGCAAAGTTTGCACCGACGCGTTCTAAGTGGTTAGCCTGTTTCGTAAAGAAGTAATAATGACTACTGTATTCGTTACGCTGTGTGACAACAGCGACTATTATCGTAGAGCAAAACTTACAATCTCAGAGCTTCGAGACTCTGGTGGTTGGAAAGGAGACATTGTTCTCATGGCGATTGATTTTGATCCAGAACCAATTCCTGGGGTTCACATTCATCGCATTTCTCATATGTCATTGGACAACCTGTTGGAAGTCTATAAAACTCATCCATTGAAACATTCGCACGACGATCGATGGTTAACCAAACTCTATCAGTGGGATAAATTCCAAGTGTTCACAGACTTCTTTCGCAAATGGGAACGTGTAGTGTTCCTAGATGCCGGAATGCGAATTATAGCAGATGTTCAACCTCTTCTTGACCTAGAATGGAAAGGTGTTCTGTTGGGACCAGACGATACAGAACATCCTGCGAGCAATGGAATGAAATTTCGCTGTCAAATTGAAACCGTTTCCAATCCAGATGCGTATCATGCATTGATTTCCGAGTTTGGAGAGGGTATTCTGGATGCGACAAGTTATCTTTTGAATTGTATGTTTGTCTTTGACACTGCTTTGTTGGATAGGATCACGTATCAAGAACTGGTGGATACAATGAATGCATATCCGATTGCGACGTGTAACGAAATGACAATTATGAACTTAGTGTTTCACTTTCGTCATCGTGTATGGAAACCTTTCCCTGCAAAGGTTGGATCACGGTATCTGTTTGGATGGAACGAAACCAACTACATTCAGCGTCCAGCACGATGGGTTGATTTCCATTTCATGAAGTATCCGTTCTATACGCCTCCTAGACTCTATGCACACAGCAGTAAGCTTCAATCCAGATACATTGAACTTTGTCATCACGGAACCGATATTCAAGAGCATCTGTCTACATTGGCAGGGTATGCATCGTTATGTAACCATGTAACTGAATGTGGAGTTCGTGGTGCGATCAGTTCATACGCCCTCGCAACAGGAATCGTTGAGAAACCTGGTGCGAAGATGATTCAAGTCGATCCAGAGACAAGTCTTTCGAGTGAAAACTTTCGAATGGAATGTGAACGTCAAGGACTGGACGTTGTCTATTACAAACAAAGTGACTTAGATTGTCCTATGGAACCCACAGACTTACTTTTCATTGATACATGGCATGTCTATGGACAACTGAAACGTGAGCTTGCCAGATGGAATTCCAGTGTTCGCAAATACATCCTTCTTCACGATACGGAAGTCGATAAATGGCGTGGAGAAACAGTTCGCTGTGGTGGAGATGTAACTGCACTCAGCCAACAGTTTGGAATTCCAATCAATGAAATTACACGAGGTCTCTGGCCAGCTGTGCTTGAATTTCTTGCCGAACATCCAGAGTGGAAACTTCAAGAACATGCGAAGAACTGTAACGGTCTTACAGTCCTAATGCGTGTTCCACAGCCTTTGTAACATAGGACTGCTGGTAGCCTGGACTAAAGATTGTCCGAGCAAGTTCACGCGCATTTTCTGCTATTTGACGTGCTTCCTGATCGTGTTCTTGAAGCCATTGAATGGTTGGTTCCAATTCCGTCAACGAATAGGAGACGGGAATATAGTTTACCCAAGGTTTCAAATGAGACTTAAACCAAAAATTGTTTGTAGGATGTGTAACCAAAATTGGAACAGATCCTGAACCAAACACCCACTGATGAGCAGAGGAGATGACAGCTCCATCTACGACAAAGATGTATTTGTTGCGAACTTGCTGTTCAATCCCAACAAAGTCTGTAAAGTAATGTTCTGGTAAATCACGTGTTCCATAGTGACCAACAAACTTTACATCAAAATTAGGATTTGAAACTACACGTTCTACAAGTGCCTTGCGAACAAAGGGATGACCAGAGGTTCCGCCTCTCCAAAACGCAACTGGACGTTTTTGTTCCCATGGAATCGTAGGAATACCCTGTAGTCCGTATAGAAACGTATCGTCGTCAAGTGGAAGATAGACGTACTTTGGGTTTGTATGGTTACGTGTACAAAGAACACCGACGATATCTGGGTTCTGTTCCTCAAGTTCTAAAAGAGGCTGTACCTGATTCTTGAATGCATAATCAAGTCTCCAAGTTGGAGGAGTAGACAAGTCGTCTGCGTGTGCAATTCCGTCGCATGCTGGAATGATGATCTTCTTGGAAGGATCAATTTGATTTACAAGTTCTTCCACAAAGCGAACGATTGGACCGTTGCTTCTACAAAAAGAATACTGCATTCCCCACCGATACGGTTTCTCGGTATCTTGCGATAGGTCTAAATATACCATTACTATAAATTCTTAATGTTTATCACTGCCTTTTTACGCCCAACTACAGAATACAGAAGTGTGGAGGTTTACTTCAAAGAGTTTGAAAAGTTAACCTCTACCGGAGTTCCCATTCTTCTCTTTTTAGACAGTGCATACAGTGACAGGACGTTCCCTTCGAATGTCCAAGTTGTTCCGACTTCTTTGGATCCATCCTGGGTTCCAGCTGACGTCCAACTGCCCTCTCAGCGAAACCCCAAAAAAGATACGTTGGAATATTTCTGTATTCAACTTTCTAAACTTTATTACCTATCTGAAGCCAGAAAGTATACAAGCGATAAGTTTCTCGCTTGGATTGATTTTGGAGCCTTTCATATGTTTCGAGACATTCCGCAATGTAATCAGGATTTGAAAACCATTGCCGAGTCTACATTTCCAACCGATCGAATTCTTGCTCCAGGATGTTGGCCAGCTGGGCAGTATGATTGGAACAGCGTGTGTTGGAGATTTTGTGGAACCTTTTTGATTGGACATCGAGACCTCTTTCCAGTTGCTCTTCGCAGACAAACAGAACTTGTGAAGAGTCAACTTCCCAGACTTACGTGGGAAGTTAATTATTGGGCTCAGATGGATGAATTGTTTACTGTTTACATGGCCAATCACGACGATACACTCTTGAGCCGAGTAATGATGTTTGTCCAGAGACACCAAGGAGTTTCGACGTGAAGCAAGATACCTGCTGAAATATACCGATCAATCAGAGACCGCAATGCTTCGTAGTCATCAAACACGTAAAATGCGTTTGGTTCTGCACATGGGCGTGTAAGAATGAACTCTTGAGATACTGCGTCTTCACGATGATCTGCGTCAATGTGAATACAATCAAATTGACCTAGACGCTCGCGACTAAGAACATCTCTGGAATTTCCAAGGAAAAACTGAACTCGATTTCCAAAGTGTTTATTGAGATATTCAACAGCTGCCGGTGAAAATGTATCGTCGTTATCAATGCATGTAATCTCAAGATTTGGATTGGAAAGAAGAAGCAACAACAAAGAGTGACCTAGATAAACACCAATCTCCAAGACACGATTGGATGTCTTTCCAACATTGAACAATGCTTCTTGTTTCTTGAGTGTGTCTGCCTGATATACATACCGTTGTCCATCGATCATATAACTTCCGCATCCTCGGTGGAAATGAGGACCCAATGCGATGAAGTGGTGGAAATTGTAGAGAAGTGCCCTTGCGGCTTCCGATTCTGCGGACAACTTTTCCAGGATACTTCTTCCAAAGTCACGCTGCCACCAAACACCCGTGTAATCAATCCATTGAAGATTGTATGGACTAAACTCATCCACTGCTCGCCTGGAACCACGCCAATGACCATAGTCATCCACAATTACAAATCCAAATGGAGAAACCTTTGGTTCCATGTATGTTAATTCAAACTTGGTGCTTTCATACCAATCCGTGTCCAAACGGAGAAGCGAAAAGGTTGGAAATGCAGAGATATCTGACTTCGTGATATCGCCTACATGATAGACGAACCCTGAATAGTCTACCAATGCTAAGTTCCGTTGGACTTCTTCCAACCCAATGTCGCATCGAACCATATCAAAGATATCCTTCGCACGATTTCCAGCTAGGTCCACATCTTGATCTGTGGGCATCGTCATACCTGAAAAAGTATCATACAAATGGATAGTCCGAGTTACACCTAATTGTTTGCATTTGAGCGCCATCGCCATCACAACGCCGCCTTTCCATACACCTACTTCTGCGAGATCGCCTGGAATATTCTCGCGAACAACACGTTCTACAAGCATCAATACATTTTGAAGTCGTTCTTCTGAAACACATGTGTATGGTTTCACAAGTGCGATGATATCGGAGTCGATCATTGTAATGGTTTTCCTTCTGACGTTTAAATGTCTAGGCTTGCAATCTTCTTTTCGGATGGACGTGTTCCTTTCAAGCGGTGTTCTAGGACTTCTTTCCAAAAGTTGTCCAGTGCATTGATGTGGTCGGACAACCAGTTTGGATCTTTTGCGACAAAGTCCTGTTTCATGGAACTCAGAACCCAATAGATCACCTGACAATCTTCTGGATGACCTTCTACATCATAGACCACACGACCATCGTCGTAGACACCAAAGCATCCTTTGGGTTCGGATGCCTTTGCCCATTCGTTGTAGGTGAGTTGTTTGAAGCGAAACTCTACATATTCGCATTCGTCGATCCCCGTACACTCCATTTGCATCTGCATCTGGTGTACATAGGCCACTGGGATTTCTGGCTTCTCAACTCTGCTCATAGGACATTTGAACTCTACCAACCGCCCATATCGTCTTGGATCCCCATCATCCAACGGAACAATGAGTCCATCTGGCGATGCGCCCAAATACGAGTAACGGGGATGTTG
>JACCDX011596199.1_pt1 | contig 17178 bp, 17 predicted proteins | sample 7449681 | NCBI WGS metagenome assembly JACCDX01 (sample SAMN15323450, study PRJNA562643) | freshwater metagenome | isolation source: river surface water | place: USA:Blue River Watershed | collected 2017-08-18 | reverse complement strand
TCGACCACTTCAAGCGCATCAACGACGGCTACGGCCACGCCGCCGGCGACAGCGTGCTCATCGAGATGGCGCGGCGCCTGCGCGAGGCCACGCGCGGCGAGCGAGGTGGTCCAGCAGCTTGCGATCCGCCGCGAGCTCGGGCAGCGGCACTGCCGCCGCCGCCGCAACAAGCAGCGTGAGCACCAGGCCGACACCGCGGGTTCTCATGCCTCCCCCGTCCCCGGATCGTCATTGGGCGGGCCGGCCAGCGCCGTCAGGCCCACGAGCCCCTCACGCCATGCCGACTCCAGCCGGTCGGCGAGCGCGCCCACGGCCGCGACATCCGTGGCGTGGATGAACTCGATGCCGTAGGCCTTGTTGCGGCCGTGCGCCTTGGCGAGGTACATCGCCGTGTCGACGAGGTCGACAGCGCGCTCCCACGGCAGGCGCAGGCCATGGGGCGGCAACGGCAGGCTGACGAAGCCCAGCGACACGGACACGGCGATGCGATGCCCCTCGTGCAGCACCGGCTCGCCGCCCATCAGGTCCAGCAGGCGCTGGGCGAGGTGCGGGGCGAACAGGCCCTGGCGCGTGCGGGCGACGATGAGGAACTCCTCGCCCCCCCAGCGCACGACGAGGTCGTCGCCGCGCGTGGCCTCGCGCAGGCGCCGCGCCATCTCGATGAGCACGCTGTCGCCGGCGGCGTGGCCGTAGCCGTCGTTGATGCGCTTGAAGTGGTCGATGTCGATCAGGAACAGGCTGGCCGCCAGCCCGTCGGGGCCCGTCAGTCGCTTGATCGCGGCCTGGAAATGCCGGCGGTTGGCCAGCCCCGTCAGCGGGTCGGTCTCGGTCTGGCTCTTCAGCGAGGCGTTGCTCTGCACCAGGGCGGCGTTGGTGCGGCGCACGCGCCGGAACGCCTGGTACAGCAGCCCCAGCGACGCCAGCGCGCAGCCCCCGAGCGCCGCCCACAGGATGCCGGCCAGGTTGCGCTGGTGGACCTGCTCGGCCTTGATGGCGTTGTCGCGGTTGAGCAGCTCGATGTCGCGGGCGCGCTGCTCGGCGTCCTGGCGCTCCTGGGCTTCCAGCAGGATCTGGCGGGTCTCGTCGCGCAGCACGCGGTCCACCAGGCTGCGGTGCTCGCGCCAGGCCGCGACGGCACCGGCCAGGTCGCCCGCGCGCTCCAGGTAGTCGGCCAGCTCCTTCCACCCGTCCGACGCGACGGCGAGGGCGCCTTGCTGCTCGTCCAGCGCGATGGCGGCACGCGCCTCGGCCCGGCCCTCGGCCAGCCGCCCCAGCGCGATCTTGGCCAGCCCGATGTTGGAGCGCGCCACCGCCTCGGCGGTGTGGTTGCGCGCGGCCTGCGCCAGCGGCAACGCCCGCTCGGCCAGCTCCAGCGCGCGCGCCGGGCGCCCCTGGCGCAGGTGGTAGTCGGCAAAGTTCGCCAGGCCCAGCGCCCGCACCGAGTCGGCACCGGCCAGCTCGGCCTGGGCGAGCGCATCGGCGTAGGACTGCAGCGTGATGGCGGCGTCGGGGTCGTCCGCATGCACGATGCCGCGCATGGAATAGACCTGGCTCAGCGTCATCGGGTCAGGGTCTTTCAGCGCCTCGGTCAACGCCTGGGCCGCGAGCTGGCGGGCGCGGGCGGGCGTTTCAGCGCGCAGCGTCGTGTAAGCCAGCTCCACCAGCGACAGCGCGGCGCGCCACGGCTGGCGGGTCTGCTGGGCCAGGCGCAGCGCCTGGTGGCCCTCGGCCAGCGCCGCGTCCAGTTCACCCACATCGCCGCTGACGGCGGCGCGCAGCTGGTGGTAGCGCCACTGGTAGGCGAGGCCCGCCGCAGCCAGCTCGGCGGCATCCACGCCGGCCAGCAGCCGCCTGGCCTCGCGCAGTTCGCCATGTGCGCGCTGGTAGGCGGCACCGATGCTGGCGGCGGCGAGGTGCGCATCGGCCCGGCGCACACCGGCGGGCCAGGCCCGCAGCTGCTGCCTGAGCTGATCACTGAGGGCCTGGTCGCGGGCCAGGGCCGCGAGCAGCCCTCGCAAGGCCAGCACGTCCACTTCCAACGGGCTGCCCGGCGGCAGCGACGCGGTGCGTGCGCGCAACGCGCGCTCGTCCTCGGCGGGCCGGGCCTTGGCCGCGCGCTCGATGCGCGCCAGATCGCGCAACAGCGTCTCGTCGACGGCCGCCGAGGCCGCTGGCGACGGCGCCTCGGCGCCGCCCCGCGGCGAGCACGCGGCCATCAGAAGCGACATCAACAGCACCACCAGCACGGCAGCTACCGATGAGGCGCGCCAGTAGCCGCTCATGTCCTCACGCGGGCTGTGGCGGCGTTGCATGCGCCCACCGGCCGCCCGCTCAGACCGCAGCCGCCGTTTCTGCGCGGCCCGTGTAGCCGCGTGGCACGGCCCCCAGCAGACGGCGCGTGTACTCCTCGCGGGGCGCGCCGATGAGCTCGGCCGTCGCAGCCTGCTCGACGACGCTGCCGTTCTGCATGACGAGCACCTCGTCCGCGATGAACTTGACGACGGCCAGGTCGTGCGTGATGAAGATGTAGCTGAGCCCGAACTCGTCCTGCAGGTCACGCAGCAGGTTCAGCACCTGCGCCTGCACCGACACGTCCAGCGCCGACACGGCCTCGTCCAGCACCAGCACCTCGGGTTGCAGCGTCAGGCAGCGCGCGATGGCGATGCGCTGGCGCTGGCCGCCCGAGAACTCGTGCGGGTACTTGGCCATGGCCGTCTCGTCCAGGCCCACCTTGCGCAGCAAGGCGATGGCGCGCGCCTCGCGCTCGGCGGCATCGGCGCCGATGCCGTGGATCTCCATGGGCTCGCGCAGCGTCTGGCCGATCGTGAAGCGCGGGTTCAGCGAGGCATAGGGGTTCTGGAACACCACCTGGATGCGCCGGCGCATGCGCTGCCAGTCGGCGCCGCCCAGGCGCAGCAGGTCCTGGCCGTCGAACAGCACCTCGCCGCCCAGGCTGCCGTTGCTCTGCTCGTGCAGGCGCAGCAGCGACAGGCCCATGGTCGTCTTGCCCGAACCGGACTCACCCACGACCCCCAGCGTGTGCCCGCGCCGCAGCTTGAAGCTGACGTCGCGCACGGCCTTGAACTCGCGCCGGCCGAACAGGCCTTGCTGCAGCCAGAAACTCTTGCGCAGGCCCTTGACCTCCAGCACCACGGGCGCGTCGGCGTCCTTGGTGGCGGCCGGCGGCGCGGCGCTGCGGCCGGCGATGTGGTCGTCGATGACCATCAGGCGCGAGGCGTCGTCGGTCAGCGAGGGCCGGCAGGCCAGCAATGCCTTTGTGTAGGCATCCTGCGGGCTGTTGAAGATCTGCTCGACCGGCGCGGTCTCCCGCACCTGGCCGTGACGCATGACGACGACCCGGTCCGAGATCTCGCCGACGACGCCCAGGTCGTGCGAGATGAACAGCAGGCTCATGCGGTGCGAGGCCTTGAGCTTGGCGAGCAGCTCCATGACCTGGCGCTGGATGGTCACGTCCAGCGCCGTCGTCGGCTCATCGGCGATGAGCAGCTTGGGCGAACAGGCCAGCGCCACGGCGATCATGACGCGCTGCTGCTGGCCGCCGGACATCTCATGCGGGTAGGCGCGCAGGCGCCGCTTGGGCTCGGGGATGCCCACTTCGTACAGCAGCTCCTCGGCCCGCACCAGCGCCTGGCGGCGCGACATGCCCATGTGCTTCATCAGCGGCTCGCAGATCTGCGTGGCCACGTTGAACACCGGGTTCAGCGAACTCATCGGGTCCTGGAAGACGCAGGCGATCTCCTTGCCGCGGATGGCCTGCAGCTCGCGCGCGCTGCTGCGCAGCAGGTCACGGCCCTGGAACAGGATGCGGCCCTCGCGCTCCGCGTTGCTGGGCAGCAGGTTGAGGATGGACATCGCCGTGACGCTCTTGCCCGAGCCCGACTCGCCCACCAGCGCGACGGTGGCGTTCTCGGGCACCTCGAAGCTGATGCCCTTGACGGCCTGCTGCCGGCGCATCTGCCCGCCCTCCCGGCCCATGCGGAAGGAGACGTGCAGATCCTCGATGCTCAACAAGGGGTTCATTCCAGACCTCTCAACTTCGGGTCCAGCGCATCGCGCAGGGCGTCGGTGAACAGCGCGAACGCGGTGACGAACACGGCCATGAACGTGGCCACCACGGCAAGCTGCCACCAGTAGCCCAGGATGAGCTCATTTTGCGCCTCCGCGAGCATCGTGCCCCAGCTGACCTGGTCCACGCTAACGCCCAGGCCAAGGTAACTCAGGATGACCTCGCTCTTGATGAAGCTGACGACGTGCAGCGACAGTTGCACCAGCGCCACGTGCGACACGTTGGGCAGGATGTGCCGGAACATGCGCGACCAGCGGCTCGCGCCGATGGCCTCGGCCGAGCGGACGTACTCGCGCACGCGGTGCTTGATGAACTCCGCACGGATGAGCCGGTAGATGCCCGTCCAGCCGGTCAGCGCCAGGATGGCGACGACCGCGCCGATGCCGCGCGGGAAGATGGCCGCGAACGCGAAGATCAGCAGGATGCTCGGGATGGCCGTGAACACGTTGTAGACCCACTCCAGCAGGTCACCCACCCAGCCACCGAAGAAGCCCGAGACGGCTCCCAGCAGCGTGCCGATCAGCGTCGCGACGATGGCCGCGGCGAGCCCGACGAAGATGGTCACCTCGGCGCCCTTGACGACCTTGGCCAGCACGTCGCGGCCCAGCCGGTCGCCGCCCAGCGGCAGCGTCTCGGCGCGCGTGACCTCCTCCGTCTTGAACGACTTGGCCCGCTCGGCCCACTCGGCGTAGCGCGGCGCCAGCGGGTCGATGTCGGACAGGTCGACATTGGGGCCCTTGGGCGCGGCGATGGCGCCGGTGTCCTCGGCCGGCTGCGGCCCGAGCAGCGTGGGCGGCGCGTTAGGCACGCCGACTTCCTGCTGCCAGCCCGCCGCGACGACCTGCGTGGCCACCAGCGCCACCAGCAGCAGGAAGGCGCCCACGATGGCCATGGCCACGAGGCCGACGCGGTCGGTCCTGAGCCGGCGCCAGGAGGCGGCCCAGACGCCGCCGGAAGAACTTGGGAGAACGGGATTCATGTCGATGCTTGGAGGCGCGTGTTGGCGGCGCGCCGCGCGTGCGGCGCTGCGGAGCGGGGGCTCACTTGAACACCACGCGGGGGTCGACGACCTTGTAGAGCACGTCGACGAGCAGGTTGACCGTCATCGTCAGCGCCGCCAGGTAGATCGCGAAGGCCTGGATGACCGGGTAGTCGCCGCGGTTGACGGCCAGGTAGAGCTCGCGGCCCAGGCCCGGGATGGAGAAGAACACCTCGATGAGGAAGCTGCCGACCAGCACGCCGGGCACCAGCACCGACACGTTGGTGAGGATGGGGATGAGCGCGTTGCGCAGCACATGCTTGAGCAGCACGGTGCCTTCGGTCAGGCCCTTGGCGCGCGCGGTGCGCACGTAGTCGTGGCCCAGCTCGTCGAGGAAGAAGCTGCGGTACAGCCGGATCTGCGGCGCGAGAGACACCGCCACCGCGACCAGGATGGGCAGCGGCGCATAGGTGGTCAGGTTGGTCCAGACGCTGCCGGTCCAGCCCTGCACCGGGAACCAGCCCAGCCGGAAGGCGAACACGTACTGCGCCAGGATCACATACACCAGCAGCGAGATGGAGACCGCCACGGTGGTGCAGATCATGACGGCACGGTCGGTCAGACTGCCGCGCACGGTGGCCACGGCCAGCGCGAACGGGATCGCCAGCACCACCTCCAGCACGAGGATGGGCACGGTCACCGTCAGCGTGGCCGGCAGGCGCGTGGCAAAGAGGTTGGCCACGGGCTCGCTGGTGGCCCAGCTCTTGCCCCAGTCGAAGGTGACGATCTGCTTCAGGAAGATCAGCAACTGCTCCCAGACCGGCTTGTTCAGGCCCAGCTGGTCGCGGATCGCCTCGATCTGCTCGGCGCTGGCGTTCATGCCGCCGAGGATGAGCGCCGGATCGTTGCCGAACTTCTTGAACAGGAAGAACACCAGCAGGACCACGCCCAGGAGGGTGGGGATCATCTGCCACAGACGCCGAACGAGATAGGCCGCCATACGGGGCTCCTAGAAACCACAAACCCCGCCGGGAGCGCGGGGTTACACGAGAAAACGGGGCGGAGTCTATGCGAGGGCGGCGGCAGCGGGCGATTTCACTAGACTGCGCCCTTCTTCTAGCCAGCGCCTCCCCTGATGAAGTTCCCTGCCCTGTTGAGCGGCCTTGTCCTGGCCTGCATGCTGGCCCCCGCCGCTCACGCCGCCGACAAGGTGCTGCGCTATGCGTTCAAGGTCGCCGAGACCGGCTTCGACCCGGCCCAGATCTCCGACAAGTATTCCAAGGACATCGCCGGCGCCATCTTCGACGCGCCGCTGGAATACGACTTCGGCGCCCGCCCGTTCAAGCTGCGGCCCGCCACGCTGGCCGAGATGCCGCAGATCAGCGCCGACTTCAAGACGCTCACGATGCGCGTCAAGCCAGGCATCTATTTCTCCGACGACCCGGCCTTCGAGGGCCTGAAGCCTGGCGAACGGCGCGAGCTGACCGCGGCCGACTACGTCTACAGCATCAAGCGCCACTACGACCCGCGCTGGAAGAGCAACAACCTCTACATCCTGGAGAACGTCGGCATCCTCGGGCTGTCGGAGCTGCGCCGCGAAAGCCTGCGCACGAAAAAGCCGTTCGACTACGACCGCGAGGTCGAGGGCCTGAAGGCGCTGGACCGCTACACCTTCCAGATCAAGCTGGCGGTCGCCGACCCGCGTTTCGTCTACCAGTTTGCCGACCCCGGCTTCGTCGGCGCCGTCGCGCGCGAAGTCGTCGAGGCCTATGGCGACCACATCATGGCGCACCCCGTGGGCACTGGTGCGTTCCGCCTCGTCGAGTGGCACCGCAACTCGCGCATCGTGCTCGATCGCAACCCCAACTTCCGCGAGGTGCGCTACGCCGAGGTGGCGCCGCCGGACGCCAGCGACCGGCTCAAGGCCGAGGTCGCCGCGCTGCAGGGCCGCCGGCTGCCCATCGTGGACCGCGTCGTCGTCAGCATCGTCGAGGAGGCGCAGCCGCGCTGGCTGTCCTTCCTGCGCGGCGAGGCCGACGTCATCGAGGAGGTGCCCATCGACTTCGCCACCATCGCGATGCCCGGCAACCACCTGGCGCCCAACCTGGCCAAGCAGGGCATCACGATGACGCGCTACCCGCGCGCCGACATCTCGTTCAGCTACTTCAACATGGAAGACCCGGTCGTCGGCGGCTACACGCCCGAGAAGATCGCGCTGCGCCGCGCGATCAACCTGGCCGTGGACCTGGACAAGGAGATCCGCCTCGTGCGCCGTGGCCAGGCGCTCAAGAGCCAGGGGCCCCTGCCGACCACGGTGTTCGGCTACGACCCCGCCTTCAAGTCGGAGATGAGCGAGTTCAGCCTGGCCAAGGCCAAGGCCTTGCTGGACCTGTACGGCTACAAGGACCGCGACGGCGACGGCTGGCGCGAACGGCCCGACGGCCAGCCGCTGGTCATCGAGTACTCGACGCTGGCCGACGGCGAGCGCCGCCAGCTCGCCGAGCAATGGCAGAAGAACATGAAGGCGCTGGGCGTGCGCATGACCTTCAAGATCGGCAAGTTCCCCGAGCAGCTCAAGGCCGCCAACGCCGGCAAGCTGCAGATGTGGAACGTCGGCTGGGTGGGCACCGTGCCCGATGGCGACTACTTCCTCGCGCTGGGTTCCAGCAAGGCCAAGGGCAACGCGAACAAGACCCGCTTCGACCTGCCGGCCTTCGACGCCCTCTACGACCGGCAGAAGGCCATGCCCGACGGCCCCGAGCGCCTGGCCGTCATGAGCGACGCGCAGCGCCTGCTCGTCGCCTACGCGCCCTACAAGTTCCACGTGCATCGCGTCTTCACCGACATGGCTCACCCCTGGGTGCGCGGCTACAGCCGCAACCTGTTCGTGCGGGACTTCTGGAAATACATCGACATCGACCCCGCCACCCAGCCCCAGCCATGAAGCAGTTGCTCGCAGCGCTCGCCACCTGCCTGGCGCTGGCTGCGCCCGCCCGTGCCACGGTGCCGGTGAAGACGCTGCATTACGCCTTCCGCATCGCCGAGACGGGTTTCGACCCGGCGCGCATCTCCGACATCTACTCCCGCACGGCCACGGCCCACATCTTCGAAGCGCTCTACACCTTCGACCCGCTCGCGCGCCCTGCGCGCCTGGTGCCGCTCGTCGCGGCTGGCGAGCCCAAGGTCAGCGCCGACTACAAGACCTTCACCGTCCGCGTCCAGCCCGGCATCTACTTTGCCGACGACCCGGCCTTCAAGGGCCAGCGGCGCGAGGTCACCGCGCAGGACTTCGTCTACAGCATCAAGCGCTTCGCCGACCCGGCCAACAACGCGCAGGGCTGGGTGACCTATGAAGACCAGGCCATCGTCGGCCTGGGCGAGCTGCGCGAGCAGGCGATCAGGAGCCGCAAGCCCTTTCCGTACGACACCGAGGTCGAAGGCCTGCGCGCGCTGGACCGCTACACGCTGCAGGTGCGCACCAAAGGGCCGCGGCCGCGGCTTGTCGAGGCCATCTTCGCCGGCAACGACCTCTACGGCGCCGTCGCGCGCGAGGTCGTCGAGTTCTACGGCGACCGCATCATGGAGCACCCCGTCGGCACCGGGCCCTTCCAGCTGAAGGCGTGGCGGCGCAGCTCGCAGATGGTGTTCGAGCGCAACCCGGCCTATCGCGAACGCCACTACGACGCGCAGCCCGCCGCAGACGACAAGGAAGCGCAGGCCATCTACGCCCGCTTCAAGGGCCGCCGCATCCCGATGGTCGACCGCGTCGTCGTCGACGTCATCGAGGCGGACCAGCCGCGCTGGCTCGCCTTCCTGAACGGCGAGCACGACTTCATCGAACGCGTGCCCGAGGCCTTCATCACGCAGGCCGCGCCCGGCGGCAAGCTCGCCCCCAACCTGGCGCGGCGCGGCATGCAGGCGGTGTTCACGCTGTCGCCGGACATGACGCTGACCAGCTTCAACCTCGACGACCCGGTCATCGGCGGCGTGACGCCGGACAAGGTCGCCCTGCGCCGCGCGCTGTCGCTGGCCTACGACGTGAACCAGGAGATCCGCGTCGCGCGGCGGGGCCAGGGCGTGCCGGCCCAGTCGCCCGTGCTGCCCAACACCAGCGGCTACGACGCGGCGTTCAAGAGCGAGATGAGCGACCACGACCCGGCCCGCGCACGCGCGTTGCTGGACATGTACGGCTTCGTCGACCACGACGGCGACGGCTGGCGCGACATGCCCGACGGCAGCCCGCTCGTGCTGACGCGCAACACCCAGTCCGATTCGCTCAGCCGCGCCCTCGACGAGCTGTGGGAGAAGTCGCTGCGCGCCATCGGCATCCGGCTGACGCTGAAGATCCAGCAGTGGCCCGAGAACCTCAAGGCCGCGCAGGCGGGCGACTACCAGATGTGGCCCGTCGCCTCGACGGCCGCCTCGCCCGACGGCCAGGAGGCGCTGCAGCGCTTCTACGGCCCGGCCGCCGGCACGCAGAACCTGCCGCGCTTTCGCAACGCCCGCTTCGACGCGCTGTACGACCGCATGCAGGCCCTGCCCGACGGGCCCGAGCGCGAGGCGCTGTTCAAGGAGGCCAAGCGCATCGCCGTGGCCTTCATGCCCTACAAGGTGCATGTCCACCGCATCGTGACCGACATCCAGCAGTCGACGATGCGCGGCTTCTACCGGCCGCTGTTCTGGCTGGACTTCTGGCAGTTCGTCGACATCGAGCCCGCCGCACCGTCCGTCCGCTGATTTCCGCGGCCGCATCCCATCAAATCGACAGGCTGTCGCATCGAGCCGACCGGCACGCGTTCTGCCGTTAGGCTACTTCCCATCAACACCGAAAGGAGCCCGACAATGAACGACGCCGAAGAACTCAACAAGCTGGCCGACCTGCACGCTCGCGGCGTGCTCAGCGACGAAGAGTTCGCCAAGGCCAAGGCCCGCGTGCTGGCCGGCAGCGCCCCCCACCAAGCCGGCTCGGCCGGCCCCAACGTCGGCGCCGTCAACGGCCTGCGCCGCGCGCGGGTGGACCGCTGGCTGGGCGGCGTCTGCGGCGGCATCGCCCGCTCGACGGGGCTGGACTCCTGGGTCTGGCGCCTGATCTTCACGGTGCTCTTCCTGGCCTTCGGCAGCGGCGTCCTGCTCTACATCCTGCTGTGGATCTTCGTGCCGGAGGAGTGAGCACAGCGCCTGCGGCCGCCGCCCCGGGGCGGCGCGCTTCGCTAACAATGCGGGGCGATCCGCACGCACCGCTGCCCCGCATGCCCGCACACCGCCCGCCACGCGCCACGCGTCGCTCCCCGACAGCGCCCACCGCTGCCAGCGACGCCGCCGAGCTGCGCGCCCCCAGCGCCTGGCTGCTGATGCTCGAAGGCCGCGCGCCGTGGGAATACGCGGCCTTGCTCGCCGCGCTGCCCTGGATGAAGAAGCTGCCCCAGGGCGACGGCCACCCGGTGCTGGTGTTCCCCGGCCTGGGCGCCAACGACCTGACGACGGCGCCGCTGCGCGCGCTGCTGGGCTCGCTGGGCTACACCACGCAGCCCTGGCAGCAGGGGTTCAACTTCGGCCCCCGCGCCGGCGTGCTGGAGAAGGCCCGGGCCCACCTCGTCGACCTGCACCGCCGCCACCACCGCAAGGTCAGCCTCGTGGGCTGGAGCCTGGGCGGCCTCTACGCGCGCGAGCTGGCCAAGGCATGCCCGGAGCTCACGCGCTGCGTCGTCACGCTGGGCACGCCGTTCACCGGCCACCCGCGCGCCACCAATGCCTGGCGCTTCTTCGAGCTGGTCAGCGGCCAGACCCTGGCCGACCACCACGAGCTGCTGACGCAGATCCGCACCCCGCCCCCCGTGCCGACGACGTCCATCTATTCCCGCACCGACGGCGTCGTCGCGTGGCGCTGCAGCGTCAACGAGCCGTCACCGCTGGCCGAGAACATCGAGGTCCAGGCCAGCCACATCGGCCTGGGCGTGAACCCCGTGGCGTTGTATGCGCTGGCCGACCGCCTCGCGCAGCCGCAAGGCCAGTGGGCGCCCTTCGAGCCCAAAGGGGCGCGGCGCTGGTTCTACAAGACGACCGCGTGATACGCGTGACGCGCGTCACCCCTGACCCGACTGAGCAGTAACCCCATGCCCACCGACGCCGACGAGAACTTCTACGCGCGTGCCGACCAGCACATCCACCTCTCCAACGACCAGCTGGCCGACGAGCCGGCACGCGGCAAGGTGAGTGCCTCCATGCTTTACGCGGCGTCGCGATTCAATGCGTGGGTCAGCGCCTGCGGTTTCCAGTCCGGCGAGCAGATGGCGCAGGCACGGGAGGAGACGCTCGCCTATTTCGTCGAGCAGTACCGCCTCATGCTGGAAGAAAACCTCGACGACTACATCGCGAACTTCGACCGCTACATGGCCCACGCGCAGCCCTGATCCGACGATGCCCTGGACCTTTGCCCACCCGGCAGCCATCCTGCCGCTGCGCCCGCTGTGCCCCCGCTGGCTATCACTGCCCGGCCTGATCCTCGGCGCGATGGCGCCCGACCTGAGCTACTACATCGGCATGCACGGCGCGTGGTCGGCGTTCTGCCACACGCTCACCGGCATCCTCATCGCCTGCCTGCCCGCCTGCCTGCTGATGCTGGCGCTGCTGCAGCGCCTGGCGCAGCCGCTGACCGTGCTGCTGCCCGAGCCGCACCGCGCCCTCGTGCGCGAGCAGTTGCGGCCACCCGCACGGGCAGCCTGGGTGAACCTGGCGGTGGCCGTGCTGTCCATCCTGCTGGGTGCCGCCACGCATGTGCTGTGGGACTCCTTCACGCACCAGGGCCGCTGGGGCGCCGAGTTGCTGCCCGACCTGGACGACTCGCAGCCGCAGCTCACCCACCTGCTGCAGCACCTGAGCAGCGTGGTCGGCGTGGTCGCCCTGGTCATCGCCTACCGGCGCACGCTGCGCAAGCGCCCGCCGGCCCCGGCAGGCGCGGCGCACGGCGGCCGCCTGCGGCTGCTGCTGGCCTGCCTGGCGGCGGCGCTCGTCGTCGGCGCCACCTGCGCGTACCTGCTGACGCCGCCGTCGCTGCCGGCCTACCCCACGCACCTCGTCGTGCGCACGGTCGTCTGGAGCACCAGTTGCTTCGCCACGCTGTTCGCCATCGCCAGCCTGGCCTGGTGGCGCCGCCATGGCGACCGCTGAGCCCTTGGCCGCGCGCGGGCCGCGGTTCTCGCGGTAAGGTATCGGCTTCAACCGGAATTGACGATGCAACACCACACCCTCGCCGCCGAAGACAAGGCCCCCAAGAAGGACGCTCCCGAGAAGCACGAAGAACAGCTGCTGTTCAAGGGGCGCTATGTGATGGTCTTCGGCGAGATCGACGACAAGATGGCACTGGCCACCTGCCGCCGCCTGCTGGCGCTGGCGCAGGAGTCCGACGCGCCGATCACGCTGCTGATCTCGTCGCCCGGCGGCCACGTGGAGAGCGGCGACGCCATCCACGACATGATCCGCTTCGTGCGCGCGCCGGTGAACATCGTCGGCACGGGCTGGGTGGCCAGCGCGGGCACGCACATCTACCTGGCCGCCCCCAAGGAACGCCGCTTCGCGCTGCCCAACACGCGCTTCATGATCCACCAGCCGGCCGGCGGCGCCGGTGGCCAGGCCAGCGACATCGCCATCCAGGCCAAGGAAATCATCCGCACGCGCGAGCGCATTGCCGCCGTCATCGCGCGCGAGACCGGCCAGCCGCTGTCGCGCGTGGCCGTCGACATCGAGCGCGATTTCTGGATGAGCACCGACGAAGCCATCGCCTACGGGCTGGTCTCGCGCGTCATCGAGCGCCAGGCCGACCTCGGCTGACCCGGCCTCGATGCAGGTCAGCGCCAACGGCGTCCGCCTCGAAGTCGACCTCCACGGCCCCACCGAAGGGGCCCCGCTGCTGATGGTCATGGGCCTGGGCATGCAGCTCACGGCCTGGCCCGATGGCCTGGTGGACGCGCTGGTGGCCCAAGGCTTTCGCGTCATCCGCTTCGACAACCGCGACATCGGCCTGTCCCAACCCTTCGACGAGCTGGGCGTGCCCAGCGTGCCGATGGCGGCGCTGCTGCACACGCTGCATCTGCCGGTCAAGGCGCCCTACACGCTGGCCGACCTGGCGCGCGACGCCGTCGGCGTGCTCGACGCGCTGGGCATCGCGCGGGCCCATGTCTGCGGCGCGTCCATGGGCGGCATGGTGGCCCAGCACCTGGGCTTCAACCACGGCGACCGGCTCAGCAGCCTGACGCTGATGATGACCAGCAGCGGCGCGCGCCACGTGCCGCGCGAGAGCTGGCAGGTGCGCAAGCTGCTGATGTCGCGCCCACGGCGCGGCGCCACGCCGGCACAGACGCTGGACAACCTCCTCGACCATTTCGTCGCGCTGTACGGCGTCATCGGCAGCCCCGCCTATCCGGCGCCGGCCGAGGCGCTGCGCGAGCGCATCGCGCAGAGCGTGCAGCGCTCCTTCCGCCCGCAGGCCGTGGCGCGCCAGATGGTCGCCATCGCGGCCGATACCCATCGCGCCGAGCGCCTGCCGCACATCACGGCGCCCACGCTGGTTCTGCACGGTGAAGGCGACACGCTGATTCCGGTCGCGGCGGCGCACGACCTGGCCGCCCGCATTCCCGGCGCCACGCTGGACACCCTCCCCGGCTGGGGCCACGACCTGCCCGAGGCGCTGTGGCCGCGCCTGGCCAGTGCCATCGCCGCGAACGCGGCCCGGGCGGCCTGAGCCTAGGCTGAGCGTCAGCGCTGCGCGTCGGCCAGCGACGCGATGGCCTGGTAGGCCTGCAAGGCCTCGTCGAGGTTGGGGCCGCCCTCCAGCATGGCCTTCTTCAACGCCAGTTGGGCGTCGTCGGTCTGCTGCTCCTGCTCCGACACGGTGCCGTCGTGATTGACGTCGGCCGACACATGGACGATGCCGGTGGCGACCTTGGCCGTGTCCTGCGACGCCGCCGCGCGGGCGCCCGCCGCCGACACCGACACCACGCTGGAGACCGCCTCGGCCACGGCCCGGCGCGCCGGCTCGGGTGCCGGCGTGGCGCCCGGAGCGGGCGTGGTCAGCGGTGGTGTGGCGGGGATCAACATGAGGGGATTTCGCGGGCTCGTTCCTGCTTGTCGGCCGCTGCGCTGCGGACTTGAGCGCTTTCTTCGCCGGCCGCCACGTTGTCAGCCGCCGCTCAGCGGGCCGACGCCGCCTTGCCGAGCTGGTCGACCGACTCGTAGGTCTTGACCGCCGCCTCTGCCTCGGCGCTGCGGCTGGTGCCGGCCTGGGCTTGCGCCTTCTGCGCGGCCAGCTTGGCATCGTAGGCCGCCTGCTCCTTGGCCGACACCTGGCCGTCCTCGTTCGTGTCGGCGGGCTCGTAGGTCTTGGCCGTGCCGCTGGCGCTGCTGGCCGCGCCGCCCGACTTGGCGCCGCCGGCGGGCGCCGCCTGGGCCTGCCCGCCCTGGGCCTTGGCCACCGAGCTGCCCCCGCCCTGGGCCGCCCCGGGCGGGGGGCCCTTGGGTTCGGCGGCCTTGAACTCGTCCAGCGTCACCTGGCCGTCACCGTCGCTGTCCATCTTGGCCAGCATGTCTTCGGCGCTGGGTGCCGACTGGCCGGCCGCGTCCGCCTTCCTGGCGCCCTCGGCGGAAATCTTGACGACGGCCGCCTGCAGGTCATCGACCGTCAGATAGCCCTTGCCGCCCGTGTCCAGCGACTTGAAGACTTGCTCGGCATCCGGCTTGGCGGCCTGGGGGGCCGACGAACTGCTGGACGCGGCGCTGGTGTTGACGGCAGTGATCATGGGCGGCTCCCGGTGTGGTCTCCAGGTTTTCGGCCGGTGCGGGGCGCGCTGAACCGGCTTTACCTGCTTGACACATGCCGCACGGTTTCAGTGCCCGGCGGTGCCTGCGCGCGCCTCGGCCTTGATCTCGACCGCCGTGCGCTTGCCGTCCGCCCCTTCGACGGTCAGCGTCAGCGGCACCGTCTCGCCGGCCTTGATCGGCGCCTTCAGGCCCATCAGCATCACGTGATAGCTGCCCGGCTTCAGCGCCACGGCCTGACCGGCGGGCAGCGGCAGCGCGTCGACGGCGCGCATCTTCATGACGCCGTCGTCCATCTTCATCTCGTGGATCTCGACCACCGCCGCCACCGGCGAGCTGGCCGCGACGACCTTGACCGCCTGCTCGGACGTGAGCTGCATGAAGGCACCCGTGGCCTTCTGCGGCGCCACGGTGGCCCGCACCCAAGGGTCGGCCACCTTGACCTGGGCCTGGGCGGCGAAAGAAGCAAGCAAGGCGGCAGCAATGAAGAAGTGGCGCATGGTGGTGGTGTGAAATCTCAATGAACTCCGAACTCTACCCATCACCTGACCGTGCGGCGCCCTCGCACCTCGCCAATCGCCACGGTGGTGCCCGCCCGTCATGGCGAGGTCAAGTCGATGCCGAGCATGGTGCCGAGCTTGAAGGTGAGCAACAGCAGCACCACCGCCAGCACCACGAAAGCGGCCACCAACTTGGCGCACGCGCGCAGCACGGCGCGCTGCTTCTCCACGCCGTACTTCTTCCCTTGGTCGTAGTGCCACTTGACGGCGAGGTACATGCCGATGCTCAGCACGCTGACCTTGAACACGATGAAGACTGCGGGGACCCATTCCATGATTTCTGAGCACTTCCAAGCTGGTCGCTGATCGTGCCTCAACCGATCAACGACATCACGCGGCGGCGTCCGCGCTGAGCGGCGCACTGCCGAGGCAAGAACGGCGCAACGCCGAGCATCAGCCGCCATGCCAGCAGCCGTGCGCGAGCACCTGTTCAAGTCAGCACTGTGCGCCGCTCAGCACCAGAAATACAGACTCAGTTCTGCACAAAAGAACCGGATCAGAAGGGGCGGTGTTGAAGTTCATCGCGTCTTGAACTCAACCCACTGCCTGATCAAGTAATTGCGGAGAGCTGGCTCGGCCTGGCAAGAAATCCTGGCTCATTCAAGTCTGTACTTTCCAAGTCGGTTGTCGCGCCTCGCGTCACCTGCGCAGCGGGTGCTGCCGGTCAACGCTGCCGCGTAGGAGGGCCGGTCTCGGCCAGGAGCGGTCGTTTGCTCGCGACAGCTATCGGGTAGTCTGCCGAACGGAGGAACAAGCCAATGACACAAAACGCACTTCGGCTCGCTGTACTAATCGACGCGGACAACGCCAGCGCAGCGGTTATCAAGGAACTGCTGGAGGAGGTCGCGAAGTACGGCGTCGCGACTGTGAAGCGCTCCTACGGTGACTGGACGACCCCAAACCTGGTGGGTTGGAAGGATCACCTACACCGCCATGCCATCCAACCGATGCAGCAGTTCGCCTACACCAAGGGCAAGAACAGCACGGACAGCGCTTTCATCATCGACGCCATGGACTTGTTGTACGGAGGCAATGTAGATGGCTTCTGTCTCGTCAGCAGTGACAGCGATTTCACTCGACTTGCCACTCGCCTGCGTGAGGCCGGCAAGGTCGTTTATGGGTTCGGGGAACGCAAAACCCCAGACGCGTTCATCGCGGCTTGCGACAAGTTCGTTTTCGTCGAGGTGCTCAAACAACCAGCCAGTGACGCCGCCCCTGGGTTACCCATACAGGTGAAAGACGTTCCGGCCCTTCACGGGCTGCTGTCGCACGCCGTGAAGGAAACACAGCGTGACACGGGCTGGTCGTCGCTCTCAGCCGTAGGCTCCTTCATCAGCAAAAACCACGCTTCATTTGATCCGCGGAACTACGGCTTTAGCAAGCTCAGCGACCTGGTGCGCAAGCAGCACCACTACCTGGAAGTCAAGGAGACCACAGATGCTGCAGGCTTCAATCACTTGCACATCAAGCTGAAGTAGTCCCATTTGGACGATGCAGTCTCCTCATGCGCGCGTGACTCCTTCCAGGAAATCAAATCACCCAAGTCGCTGGCGGCATTGGGTCGCAAGCTGACGGCGGTGAGGCTTGCCGCGAACGACCGCATCCAGCCTGGTCCTGACCTCCACATGGTGGCAGGCAGGTCTGCAGCGGGTGCTGCCGGTCAACGCTGCCGCGTAGGAGGGCCGGTCTCGGCCAGGAGCAGTCGGCGGTCATGGACTGCTTTCGGGTAGGCTGTCCGCGCC
>JACCDX010154422.1_pt1 | contig 17180 bp, 16 predicted proteins | sample 7449681 | NCBI WGS metagenome assembly JACCDX01 (sample SAMN15323450, study PRJNA562643) | freshwater metagenome | isolation source: river surface water | place: USA:Blue River Watershed | collected 2017-08-18 | reverse complement strand
CAACGACAATCGGGACTCCTGTGCCCACCCCCTTGCCGTGATGCCCCACCCCGTCTCCCCGTTCGTCCTGCGAGCCCGTCAACTTGAGATCGACGGCCTGCACCACCTCGCCGTGCGCGTGGACCTGGCCGGCGTGGTGGGCGAACTCATCCACGCCCTGCAGCACGAGCGCGGCGCCACCAGCCTGTACCTGGCCTCGGGTGGCCAGCGCTTTGCCACCGAGCGCCAAACCGCTGCGGCCGCCACCGTGCCCATCGAAGCCCGCCTGGGCGATTTGTGCCAGGCCCAGCTCGACCCGGCCCAGGGCGCCTCGGCGCCGATGATGTCGCTGCTGGCCTGGGTCAGCCTCGACCTGCAAGGCCTGCGCGCGCTGCGCCACCTCGCCGACCTCAACCAGGTCAGCGCCCACGATGTGGTCGCCGGCTTCAGCCGCGTGATCGCCGGCCTGGTGGAGCTGGTCTTTCACCTGGCCGATGCGGCCGCCGAGCCGGCCATCTCGCGCCTGTTGGTGGCCTTTGTGCACCTCGTGCAGGGCAAAGAGGCTGCGGGCCAGGAGCGTGCCCTCGGCGCCCAGCTGTTTGCCTCGGGCCGCTGCGACGACGATGAGCAGCAACGCATCGTGCACCTGATCGACGCCCAAGAGCACAGCCTGCAGGTGTTTGCCGACTTTGCCGATGGCGAGCTGGCCACCCGCTGGGCCCAGCACCAGCTCACGCCCAAGGTGGCGCAGCTGGAGCGCCTGCGCCGCACCCTGTGCGCCGCCAAGGCCGGTGCGCCGCTGGACACCGCCTTGAGCGAGAGCTGGTTCGAGCTCACCAGCGAGCGCATCACCGAGCTGTGGCAGCTCGAAGAGGCGCTGGTGCAGTGCCTGCGCCAGGCGTGTGCCGCGCGCATCGCCTCGTCGCAGCAGGCCCTGCTCGATTCGGAAGGGCTGCTGGAGCAGCTGCGCCAGAACCCGCCGCCCCACGCCAATGCCGTGGGCCGCTTCTTCGACAACGCCGCGGGCCAGCCGGCAGCCGCGCCCGTGCTGGGCACCGATGGCGCGCGGCCCGCGCCCGTGCCCGCCGCCGCAGCACCCGCTGCCGACCTGGCCACCGTGGCCTCGCTGCAAGCGATGCTGCAGGCCCAGCAAAGCCGCCTGGCCGCGATGGAAGCCGAGCTGGACGCGGCCAAGCGCACGCTCAACGAACGCAAGGTGATCGAACGCGCCAAGGGCGTGCTGATGCAGCGCCTGGGCCTGAGCGAAGAGGCCGCCTACCGCGCGCTGCAAAAGGCCGCGATGGACCACAACAAGCGCCTGGTGGACATGGCCGAGGCGGCGCTGGCGCTGCCCGACATGGCCTACGCCGTGCGGCGCTGAAGGCTGTGGCGATGAGGGCCGCAACGATGACGGCCGCAACGCCAAGGCCTGCGGCCTGGCACCTCAGCTCACGGCGCCACCGTCGCCCCTGACGCCCAGGCGGGCCGCGTCACCACCGCCAGGCGCCAGGCACAGGCCGCCACACCGGCCAGCGCCAGCAGCGCCAGGCCCACCACGCCGGGCCAGCCGGCGCGCTCCCACCAGCGCCCGCCCCACGAGCCCAGCACGCTGGAGCCCAGGTAGTAGGCCAGCAGGTACAGCGAGGTGGCATGGCCCTTGTGCGCCCCGCCCAGGCGGCCCACCCAGCTGCTGGCCACGGCGTGCACCGCGAAGAAGCCCGCCGTGAGCGCCACGATGCCGATCACCACGGCCACCGCGTGATCGCCCAGGGTCAGGCCCACGCCCAACGCCGCCAGCGCCACGCCCGCGCTCAGCACCGGCAGCGGCCCCACGCGGTCGGCCAGGCCACCGGCCAAGGGCGACACGGCCATCGCGAACACATAAGCCGCGAACACGAAGCCGATTTGCGCGGTGCCCCAGCCAAAGGGTGGGCCCATCAGCAAGAAGCCCACGAAGTTGAACACCGCCACGAAGGCGCCCACACCCAGAAAGGCGATGAGGAAGAGCCAGGGCAAGGCCGGGTGGCGCAGGTGCGCGCCCCAGATGGCCAGGTGATCGCGCAGGGCGCGGCGTGCCGGCGCAGGTGTGGCGGCGGCGTGGCCGTCGCCCGATGCCGGGGCAAGGCTCCAGCGCGGCAACAACCAGGCAAAGCCCACGGCGGCCATGAGGTCGAGCACGCTCAGGCCCGCCATCGCGGCCTGCCAGCCCCAGGCCTCGGCCGCCAGGCTGGTGCCGATGCGGCCCGTCATGCCACCAAAGGCCGTGCCCGCCACATACAGCCCCACCGAGCGGCCCAGGCCTGGTGGTGCCATGTGCTCGGCCAGGTAGGCCATGGCCACGGCCGGCACGCCGCCCAGCAGCACCCCGGCCAGCAGGCGTGCACCCAGCAGGCCCGCCCAGCTGGGGGCGTGCGAGGCCGCCAGGTTGCACAAGGCAGCCAGCAGCATCGAGCCCAGCATCAGGCGGCGCTTGTCGCGCCCGTCTGACCAGGCCCCGGCCCCGAAGATGGCCAGCGCCAGCGCCCCCGTGGCCAGCGACAGCGACAACGAGCTGGCCGCCGCCCCCACGCCAAAGTGCTGCACGAACAGCGGCAGCAGCGGCTGCACGCAATACAGCAGTGAAAACGAGGCGAACCCGGCCAGAAACAAGGCCACATTGATCCGCCAAAACAAGGCGCCACCCGGTGGCACACCACCCGCTGGCAGCGGGACCCGCATCGACATGAACACCCTCACACCACAACCTCAGTGGCGCCAGTGTGGTCAGGCTTGAGCCATCTGTCCAATATATTTGAAATGCCTTCTGCATCTGTTTTTGATATGGTGTGCAGCATGGCGATCGAACTCAGACACCTGCGCTACTTCCTGGCCGTGGCCGAAGAAGGCCACATCACCCGCGCCGCCGAGCGCCTGCACATGAGCCAGCCGCCGCTGTCCATGCAGATCCAGGCGCTGGAGCGCGATGTGGGCGCCGTGCTGTTTGCACGCACCCCGCATGGCGTGACGCTCACCGAAGCGGGCGCGGCCTTCGCCGCCGAAGCACGGCAGATCATCGGCAGCACCGAGCGGGCCCGCGAGGCTGCGCTGCGCGCCGCACGGGGCGAGGTGGGCCACCTGCGCGTGGGCTTCACCGGCTCGGCGGCGTTCAACCCGGTGGTGGCCACCACCATCCGCAACTTTCGCCGCGCCTGGCCGCGTGTGCGCCTCACGCTCGAAGAGCTCAACACCACGCGCCTGACCGAAGCCATGGCACAAGGCCAGCTGGACGCGGCCTTCCTGCGCCCGGGCGAGCAGGGCATCTCCGGCCTGGCCTTGCACCGCTTTGCCGATGAGCCCATGAAGGTGGTGCTGCCCGAGCGCCACCCGCTGGCCTCACGCCAGCGCATCCGGCTGTCGGCGCTGGCGGGCGAGCCCTTCGTGCTCTTTCCCCGCGTGGTGGGCCTGAGCCTGTTCGATGCGGTGGTCTCGGCCTGCCAGGCGGCGGGCTTCGAGCTGGCGCTGCACCAGGAGGCGCCGCAGATCTCGTCGGTGGTCAACCTGGTGGCCGCCGAGCTGGGCGTGTCCATCGTGCCCGCCTCGATCACGCAGATGGCGGTCGATGGCGTGCGCTACCTCGACATCCAGGGCCCCCGCCCCATGGCCACGCTGGCCCTGGCCACCCGCGCCGACGACACCCGGCCCGCCGTGGCCCACTTCATCGCCGAGGCGCAAGGTGCACAGGCTGCGCCCAAACGGCGCCGCACTCAGGCCGAGGCCAGCCGCGCGCAAACGGGCAGCCACTCGCCCAGTGGCACGGCATGGGCGCGCCCAAAGCCCGCCACGAAGCGCACGTGACCCGGCCGGATCAGCACCAGCGAAAAGTCACCAAAGCCGAACATGGGCTCGGCATCGGCAAAGCGGGCCAGGTAGGCGCCTCGGGCGCCGGCATGGCCCTCGTCATCGGGGGCCATGAAGGTGGCGTGGCCCTGCAGGCTCAGTCGTGGCAGGGCCAGCGGCGAGGTGCCTGCGGTGGGCGGGGCCATCACCATCAGGGCCACGTTGGCATGGGCCTGCATGTCAGCGGTGTGCGTGGCCAGGCGGCTGACGTGGATCACGCCACGGCCATCGGCCAACCAGGCCACCGGGGTCATCGACACGGCCGGCTCGCCACCGTGCAAGGTGGCCAAGGCGGCCACCGGCTGGTCCAGCAGGGTCTGGTACAGGGCGTTGAGGGTGTCGGCGTCCAAGTTGAGCGCTCCCGAGGCAGGCGCCTCCTAGAATGCCTGCATTGTCCACCGCAGGCTGCGCTGCAGCCCGATGCCCATGCTGTTCGGCCTCCCTGACATCGTGATCCACCTGGCGGTCACCACCGCTGCGCTCGGCGTGGCCAGCCGGGTGGTGGCCGGCGTGCGCGTTCAGTCGCTGGGCGACCTGGTGGTGGCCGCGTTGCTGTTGGGGCTGGTCAACACCGTGCTCAAGCCGCTGCTGCTCTTCCTCACCCTGCCCATCACCTTGCTGACGATGGGGCTGTTCATGCTGGTGATCAACGCCTTCCTGATCCAACTGGTGGCCGCCCTGGTCAAAGGCTTTGAGGTGTCGGGCTTTTGGTCGGCGTTTTTCGCTGGGGTGATCGTGTCGCTGGTCAGCATCTTCCTCAACGCGATGCTGTCGCCCAACCTGCCAGTGGGCGTGCCCTTGCCGCAGGGCCCGGGCACCTGGACCTGAGGCCCACCGCACCCACAGCCCCCATCGGCTCAGACGTCTGCCGGTGGCCGGATGTGCGTGGGCGCATACACCCCACGCTTCTTGGCTTCAGCTTCGAGCACGACCTGCTGGCCCCAGCGTTGCACCACGCTGGCGTGGCAGCGCAGGCTCTCGCGCTGCAGGCCGTCGCGCACATCAGGCTGGCGCAACACCCGCCAGGGCAGCTGGTCCCAGGGGCCGTGCGAGGGGCCCAAGGCATCGGGGCGCACAGGCATCGGCGGGTTGTCCTTGAAGCGCACGCCCTGCTCGGTGAGCCGCTCGGTCATCCACAGCAGGGCGCCGTCTGAGAGGCCGCTTTCGCCGCCCTCGGCGGGGTAGCCGCCGCCCACGTCCGAGTGGGCCCCAGGAAACAGCAACTGCGTCACGCGCGGGTCGTCGTCCCACAGCGTGGGGCTGAAGTCCACGCGCTGCTCGTCGATGGCCACGGCGTGGAAGGCGCGCTGCACGCAGCGGCCCAGCTGGGTGTCGGTGAAGCGGAAGTCATCGAGCTTGGCCGCCGCCGCGCTGAACTCGGGGATGCCCATGGCGCCTACCGTGTCCCACACGGCCACGGTGCGGATGGGCACCGAGGGCACGCGGACGATGTCGCGACTGGCGCGCGAGAAGAAGCCTGGCAGCTCGTCGAGCAAACGCTCGAAGCGCATCATGCGCGTCACCTCGCTGCCTGCTCGGCTGCAGACCTCGCGGCGGTAGTCGGCCCACACGGCCGAGCCCAGGCGGTAGGCCTCGTCCTTGTCTTGCAGGTCTTGGGTGGTGGCGTCAAGCAGACCACGTGCGTTGACCAGCCCGGCCAGTGCCCGCGCCGTGTACGCGCCCCGGCTGAAGCCCACCAGGTGGATGGCATCGCCCGGCCGGTATTGCCGCGACAGGTAGGTGTAGCCACGGATGATGCGGGTGATCAACCCGGCTCCGGTGGCGCCCCCGATGAGCTGCACCAGCTTGTTGTCGCCATCGCCCACGCCATGCAGGTACTTGGCCACCTGCAGCAGCTGGCCATCGGCATCGCGCAGCAAGCGCTCTTGCTCGTTGGCCGATCGGTAGACCTGCGAGTCCACGGCATCGTCGCCCGCCAGGCTCAGGTAGAGCTTGAAGACGTTGGAGGGCGGGTCGTCCTTCGGTGAGCCTTGCTGGCCCGGGCCGTTCCAGGTGCCATCGGCGCAAAAGACGATGTGCTTGGGCATGGTGCGCTCCTTGACGTTCACCAGCCCGTTGTACGGCGGGTCGGCGCGCCGCACCAACCCTAGAGTTAGGGCCCCTGTTTGAAGTCCGGGGGCCCGGGCTCACGCCTCACGCTTCACGCCATCAGGGCTTGAAGGTGATGTTCTTGGTCCACTCGTCGCCCAGCACCTTGTTGACCCAGGCGGTCGGGTGGTTGCCGTCCCAGAACACGTGGTCCTGCGGGTTGGGGCAGGCGTAAGCCGAGCCCGCCGACATCTTGATCGGGTCGAACGTGGCTTCCTTGCGGCAAGGCTCGGTGATGTTCTTGCCTTCAGCGGCCACCTTCTTGAACTGGTCGCGCATGAAGGTCAGCGTGTCGTGCGACATGAACACCGCGTCGGGATACTTCACCTTCAGGTCGGCGATCACCTTGATGAGCTGCTTCTGGAACAGGTCCGTGCAGTAGCGGGCCGACCAGATGTAGCCCGGTTGCACGAACTCATGCACCTTGGCGCTGGGCGTCATGCTGATGTCGGGCATCAGCGGGATGAAGAAGTAGCGTGCGCCCGCCTTGTACAGGCTGTTGACGCCTTGCTTGATGTTGTCGGCCACCGAGTAGCCCGTCAGCGGCGTCATGCCGACCAAGATGCGGTAGTAGTCGTCCGGTCCCGTCCAGATCATGTGCAGGGCCTGGGGATCGACGCGCGGCTTGGACGGCGCGAACACGTACTGCGACACGGTTTGCACCGGCGGCACCACATCGGGGTTGGTCAGGTACTCGTTGATCTGTGTGAGCATGCCCTCGGTGACCAGCAGCAACGTGTCGTAGGCGCTGGTGGCGCCCGCAAACGAGTAGTTCTGCAGCTTGAGGCCCAGGTTTTGCGCCAGGTACTCAACGGCCACCAGGCCATCGCTGAAGCGACCGTCGTAGTTGGGCGGACCCGGATCCGACTCGCCCCAGTTCTTGGTCGTGTAGTCGTAGAGGCGATGGGTGTCTGACATGCTGTCGCCAAACACCACAAGTTTGCTGTAGTCGGCCGAGGCCGCTGCGCTGGCCACGCCCAGCACCGTGGCCATCAAGGCCTTAACCAGTTTCGAGTAACCCATGTGAAGCTCCGTCAAGATGAGGTGATTTCCGGAAAATCACCTCACATCGGCGGCGCTTTGACAGCCACTTGATCAAGGGGGAGCTTGATCAATTGGCGACAAGGCACGTGGCCAATGTCGCCATGTTGACGCTTTCGCGCACCCATTCAGCTCGGGTCGTCCCGCGCTGCCTGAAAGGGGGGGGCTTTGCGCCACCCGGCTCGGTTAGCCCAAGCGGGTCAAGGCCATCCCCCGCTCGCAACAGGCCGTTGCGGTCCGGCGATCAAGCCTTCTTGATGTACTCGCTCTTGAGTTGCATGGCGCCAAAGCCATCGATCTTGCAGTCGATGTCATGGTCGCCCTCGATCAAGCGGATGTTCTTGACCTTGGTGCCCACCTTGATCACCGACGAGGAGCCCTTGATCTTCAAATCCTTGATGAGGGTGACGGTGTCGCCATCGGCCAGCGGGTTGCCATGGGCGTCTTTCCACACCTTCTGATCGGTTGCAGCGTCGGCCTCAGCGCCCATCTGCCAGCCGTGGCCGCACTCGGGGCAAGCCAGCTGGGTGCCGTCTTCGTAGGTGTAGGCAGAACCGCACTGGGGGCAAGGGGGCAAGGTGCTCATGGCGCAAGCCGCCAGTCAAGCCAGCGGCGTCAGGGAGACAGAAGGGCCGCCATTGTCGTGCATCGCCCCTGCAGCACCGCCAACACGGCCCTCATTCAACGCGCCAGCGCATGCAAGTCGGTCTATAACGGTGGCCTTGGCTCTTCAGAACCGACCACAACATGTTCCTGCGCACCCTCTGCCTCGCCGCCCCCCTGCTGTTGATCAGCCTGGCCCCACTCGCCCATGCCGCCGAGGCCCCCGCGCCCGCCGCCGCCACCGCCAGCACCAACGCCCACACCAGTGGCCCCCAAAAGCTGCCCTCGGGCGTGGTGGTGAGCCACCTCAAGGCCGGCAGTGGCGCCAAGCCCTGGCCCACGGCAGTGGTGCGCGTGCACTACGAGGGCACGCTGGCCGATGGCACCGTGTTCGACAGCTCGTACAAGCGTGGTCGCCCCTTGAGCTTCCCGCTCAACCGCGTCATCCCCTGCTGGACGCAAGGCCTGCAGACCATGGCCGTGGGCGGCAAGGCCAAACTGCAATGCCCCAGCGCCACGGCCTACGGCCCCAATGGCGCGGGCGATGTGATCCCACCCAATGCCGACCTCACCTTCACGGTCGAGCTGCTGGGCATCGACGGCTGAGCCCTGACGGGCCGAGGGCACGCTCAACGCTCAAGACAGGCGCGCGTACGCTTCGGCCAGCTTGCGGTCGTAGGCGTTCTTTGCGTAGCCCGGCCCGTTGTAGGCCCGGGCGAACGCCGCCCACTGGTGCGCCTTGAGCAGGTCGATCAGGCGCTGGCCCTGGAAGGTGTTGACCGTGATGAAGCGGCCAAAGGCCTCCAGCTGTGTGGCCTCCTTGCGCTGCATCTCGCTGACGAAGTCACCCACGCTGGCGTAGCCCAGCTTGAGCGCATGCCCCCCCAGGATCTGGAACAGCCCCCAAGAGGCTGAACTCCAGGCGGCCTCCTCGTGGATGGCGCGTGCGCGGTCCAGGCGCCCGTATTCGGCCAGGCCACCGACATAGCTCTTGGGGTTCCAGGTGGGGAACAGGATGTCTTGGTTGCCCGCCACGTGGGCCTGGGGCTGGATGCCCCGCCGCTTGAGCTCCGCCCAGAAGACATGGCCCTCAAAGAGGATCTTGGCTTGCGTGCCGATGAAGCCCATGCCGCCGGACTCGACCGCGTAGACGGTGCGCACCAGCGGCACGTCCACCCCGTGCGCATCAGCGAAGGCGTCGATGTCGGCCTGTGACAGCCATTTGCTGCGGATCTGGTTGAGCAAGTCGGGCTGCAGCGCAAACAGGGTGGTCCAGGTTTTCTCGCCGGCCACGCCGTCGACGATGAGACCGTGGTCGTGCTGGAACTGCCGCAGCGCGGCATCGGTGCCCGGCCCGAAATTGCCATCGGGGTTGAGCGTGTAGCCCAGCGCCTGCAGGAAGACCTGCAGCATCGTGGCTTCTCTGACGGGCGCCATGCCCTTCTTGATCTCTTGCACGGTAGCTCCTGTGTGGTGTCGTGTGGTGTCAGGTTCAGGTCGTGCGCCTCGTGCGACGCCCCCTTTTCCTTGTAGGCCCCGTGCGCGAACTTGGGCATCCTGAGGCTTAGGGAGACGGCATCCCCAAGATGGCCCATGTGCGGTGTCTTTGACCTGGGTCGGGTCAACCCGCAGCCGGTGTCGCGCTTGGACCCGCGATTGCGCCCCATGCACTGGCGCACGTTCAACGCCTTTCAGATACTCATGGGATGAACGCCCTCCACGCACCGCAGTCTCCCGCGCGGCTCGCCGCCGCTGTCCTCACCGGCCTGGCGCTGGCAGCCCTGCCCGCACACAGCCAAACCACCACGCCCGGCACCGACTTGCCGACCGGCTACGGCGCCGCGCCCGAGCTGCCCGCACCCAAGCCCCAGGCCATCCCCACCACCAAGTCGTACAGCGCCTCGCCCTGGCAAGCCGGCGCCACGCCGGTGGCGGTCGCGGGCCTGAAGGTGCAGGCCTATGCCCAGGGCCTCGTCAACCCACGTTGGGTCTACACCCTGCCCAATGGCGACGTGCTGGTGGCCGAAGCCACCGCCCCCGCCAGCACCAATGTGTTCACCACCCTCGCCGACTGGCTGGCCAAGCTGTTTGGCGGCGGCGGCAAGAAGGCCGGCAACCGCATCACCCTGCTGCGCGACACCGATGGCGACGGCGTGGCCGACGTGCGCAGCGTGCTGCTGGCCAACCTGAAATCGCCCATCGGCATGGCCTGGGTGGCCGACACGCTGTACATCGCCAACACCGACGCCATCGTCAAGCTGCCCTACAAGCTGGGCACGACCACGCTGAACACCACGCCCGTCAAGCTCACCGACCTGCCCTCGGGCGCCGGGGCCCGCCACTGGACGCGCAACATCATCGCCAGCGCCGATGGCCGCACGCTCTACGCCGCCGTGGGCTCGGCCAGCAACATCGCCGAGGGGGGCCTGGCCGCTGACGAAGGCCGCGCCGCCATCTGGGCGGTGGACACCGCCACCGGCGCCAAGCAGCTGTTCGCGCAAGGCCTGCGCAACCCCGTGGGCCTGGCCTGGAACCCCATCACCCGCGAGCTGTGGACCGCCGTCAACGAGCGCGACCAGTTGGGCAACGACCTGGTGCCCGACTACATGACGGCCGTGCGCCAAGGCGAGCACTTTGGCTGGCCCTGGCGCTACTTCGGCGACCACGTCGACACCCGCGTCAAGGCCGCCGCGCCGGAGGGCCTGGTGGCCCGCGTGCCCGACTTCGCCCTGGGTGCGCACACCGCCTCACTGGGCCTGGCCTGGTCGGCCCGGGGCAACGCCTTGCCGAGCGCCTTGCAGCGCGGCATGGTGGTGGGCATGCACGGCTCGTGGAACCGCAACCCGGTATCCGGCTACAAGGTGGTGTTTGTGCCCTTCGACGCCGCTGGCCAGCCGCTGCCGCAGGTGGTCGATGTGCTCACGGGCTTCATCAACGCCAACCGCACCAACGGCCGCCCCGTGGGCGTGGCCTTCGATGGCCAAGGCGCGCTGCTGGTGGCCGACGACACGGGCAACACCGTGTGGCGGGTAAGCTCGGCACCATGACGTGCCAGCCCCTGCTCGAAGCCATTGCCACCCTCACCCCTGACCACCTGCGGGGTGACGCCCGCCGCATCTTCCACGGCCGTGGCGGCCTGCACCCGGGCTGCGAGCACTGGTCGCTCGACCTCTACCCGCCCGTGGTGCTGCTCACCAGCTACCAGCCGGTCGACGAGGCCGAGCTGGCCACGCTGCAGGCCGCACTGACGGCACGCTGGGCCGCCATCGCCCCGGGCGAGCCGCTCAACCTGGTCTTTCAGCTGCGCGACGAGGTGCACGCCGACACCCGGCTGCTGTGCGGCAGCGTGCCCGATCTGCACGTGGTCAGCGAGGGCGATGCCCGCTACAAGGTGCACCTGCTGCGCGGCCGCAACCACGGGCTGTTTCTCGACATGGCCGAGGGCCGCCGCTGGGTGCACCAGTTCGCCGCCGAGCACCCGGGCTGCAAGGTGCTCAACCTGTTTGCCTACACCTGTTCATTTTCGGTGGCAGCGCTGCAAGGCGGCGCGGCCCACGTGGTCAACATGGACATGGCGGCCGGCGCCCTGGGCATCGGCAAGCACAACCACCAGCTCAGCGGCGTGGGGCAAGGCGCGAGCTTCTTGCCGCACGACGTGTTCAGCTCATGGGGCAAGCTCAACCGCCTGGGGCCGTTTGACCTGGTGATCGCCGATCCGCCCAGCTACCAAAAGGGCAGCTTCGTGACCGACAAGGACTACGCGCGGCTGATGCGCCGCTTGAGCGGCTTGCTGATGCCCGGCGGGCACGCCTTGCTGTGTCTGAACTCACCCAAACACGACACGGCTTTTTTGCGAGATGGGATGGCCGCCGAAGCCAGCGACTTGCAGTTCGTGCAGCGCCTGCCCAACCCCGCCGTGTATGCCGATGCCGAGCCCGAGCGTGCGCTCAAGGTGCTGGTCTACCGGCTGGGCTGAGTTTGAACTGACCTTGGGCTCAAGCTCAGCGCCCCAAGCGCCGATCACCCTTGCACAGCCTTTCAGAATATAGGCGATCTGGCGGCATTTGGGGGCGCGTTGCATCAAAGCCCCGAAGCAGGTGTTTCCACCCCAAATGTCACGCCACGAGCGGCCCGTTTTATGCATGATGTGGCTCAGTGACCCCTGTGCAGTTGCGGAGGAAAGCGGCATGAACTGGTTCGACAACATCTCGTCGGATTGCGATCAACCGATCTCGGCGGCCTGGCTGATGCAAGGCCACTGGCGGTATCAGCCCCACCCTTACGCCGACCCGCAGATGTGCCGGTTGGTGGTTGACCTGGCCGGCGCCCGTGTGGTGGCCGCGCAGTTCCTGGCGCCGGGGGGTGCGAACGACCTCGAATCCAGCGCCCTGGAAGACCTCACCAGCCTGCTGCAAGCCGAAGGCGTGATGCAGCAGCTCACCGCCTGGGGCTTCACGCCCTGCGACGCGCTGCCCGCCTGGGCCAAGCCTTCGTTCAGCGAACAGCAGATCGAAGAGCTCGAACGCATCGAGGGCTACCTGATCGAAGCCACCGACGACACCATCGACGAGGTGCTGTACCTGCGCGACGAGTTCCTGCGCGGGCTGGGCCTCACCGACCAGGACGTGGTGCGCGCCGCTCGGCAGCCCGACTATGGGCAGCTGCCGCGCAAGGGTGGGCGGCGGCTGAGCTGATCTGGGGCGCATCCGGCCCGAGGGCCGGCGCGCGCCTGCGCCTCACCACGCGATGGCGGTGTACTTGGTGACCAGGTACTCGTCGAGCCCCTGGCGGGCGCCTTCGCGGCCCAGGCCCGATTGCTTGACGCCCCCAAATGGCGCCACCTCGGTCGAGATCAGGCCGGTGTTGACGCCCACCATGCCCGACTCGAGTGCCTCGGCCACGCGGTGCACGCGGCCCACGTCGCGGCTGAAGAAGTAGGCGGCCAGGCCAAAGGGGCTGTCGTTGGCCAGGGCGATGGCCTCGTCTTCGGTGTGGAAGCGCACGATGGCCGCCAGCGGGCCAAAGGTCTCTTCGCGGGCCACCAGGGCATCGGCGGGCACATCGGTCAGCACCGTGGGCGCAAAGAAGTGCCCCTGGGCCAGCTCGCCTTGCGTCAGGCGCTCGCCGCCGAGCCGCACCCGGGCGCCGCGTTGCAGCGCGTCGTGCACGTGCTCGGCCACCTTGTTGCAGGCGGCGGCGTTGATCAGCGGGCCCGAGGTCACGCCTTCGCGCGTGCCGTTGCCCACGCGCAAGGCCTTCACGGCCGGCAGCAGGCGCTCGACGAAGGCGTCGTACACCGCATCGTGCACGTAGAGGCGGTTGGCGCACACGCAGGTCTGGCCGCTGTTGCGGAACTTCGATTGCATCGCGCCTTGCACGGCGGCATCGAGGTCGGCGTCGTCGAACACGATGAAGGGCGCGTTGCCGCCCAGCTCCAGCGACAGCTTCTTGACCGTGGCCCCGCACTGCGCGTACAGCAGCTTGCCCACCGGGGTGGAGCCGGTGAAGCTGAGCTTGCGCACCGTGGGGCTCTCGCACAGCGCGCCGCCAATGGCCTTGGGCTCGCCGGTGATGACCTGCAGCACGTCCAGCGGGATGCCCGCCTGCTGCGCGAGGTGGGCCAGCGCCAGCGCCGACAGGGGCGTGGCTTCGGCGGGCTTGACGACCATGGGGCAGCCTGCGGCCAGCGCGGGCGCGGCCTTGCGGGTGATCATGGCCAGCGGGAAGTTCCACGGCGTGATGGCGGCGCACACGCCCACCGGCTCGTGGGTGACGAGCAGCTTGCGGTCGGGCACGGGGCTGGGGATGGTCTCGCCGTAGATGCGGCGGGCCTCTTCGGCAAACCAGGCGATGTAGCCGGCCGCGTAGGCCACCTCGGCGCGGGCCGCGGCCAGGGGCTTGCCTTGCTCGGTGGTGAGCAGCAAGGCCAGGTCGTCCTGGTGGGCCAACATCAGGTCGTGCCAGCGCATCAGCAGCTTGCCACGGGCCTGGGCGGTCTGGCGGCGCCAGGCGGGCCAGGCGCGCTCGGCGGCGGCGATGGCGCGGTGCGTCTCGGCCGCGCCCATCAGCGGCACGTCGGCGATGAACGCGCCGGTGGCGGGGTTGTGCACGGCCAGGCGCTGGCCGCTGTCGGCGTCACGCCATTGGCCATCGACACAGGCTTGCTGGCGCAGCAGTTCGGGCGATTTCAGGCAAAGCATGGGCATCCACGCCGGCTCACGGCGTGCCTCGGGTGGGGGTGATCAGGGTGAAGTGACCGGGGGGCCGAGCTGCGCTCAGCCCTGCTCTTGTTGCAGCGCCTGCAAGGCGAGTGTGGCCGCCTGGCGCACGTGGGCCTCGGCCGCTTGCTGGGCGGCTTCGGGTTGGCGATCGCGGATGGCATCGAGCAGGCGACGCATCTCGGCCGGGCCGCTGGCGCTGCGCTCGCGGCTGGTGATGGTGATGGCACGCAAGCGGTTGATGCGCGCGTTCAGGCTTTGCACGATGCTCCAGGCCACCGCTTCCTGCCCGGCGGCGAACATCACCTCGTAAAAGCGCGTGGTCTCGGCCAGCACGCCAGCGTGGTCGCCCTGGGCAAAGGCCGCTTCGATCAGCATGAGGGCGGCACTCATGCGGGCCAGGGCCTGTTCATCGGCCTGGCGGGCACACGCGGCGGCGGCATGGCCTTCGAGCAACGCGCGGATTTCGTAGATCTGGCGGGTGGTCTCGCGGTCGATGGTGGCCACCATGGGGCCCTGGCCTTGCGGGGTCTCGACCAGGCCTTCGGTTTCGAGGTGGCGCAACACCTCGCGCACGATGGTGCGGCTGACCCCCAGTTCGTCGCACAACGTGCGCTCGACCAGGCGTTGCCCCGGCTGGAAGTACTGACCGATGATGGCGTTGCGCATCTTCTCGAGCGTGAGCTCGCGCAAGGTCTTCTGGTTGCGATCGATACGGAGGGAGCTACCTGCGGCTGGCATCCAACGACTCTTTAGGCTAAGGGGGTGGGGCGCACAAAGCCCCCCACCACAGGGGGCTTGGATCGGATTGTCGCAGCAGCGTCAGAAGCTGTGGTTCAGGCCCACGCCGTAGCCGTACACACCGTCCTTCTGGTAGGCCTTGAAGTGGGTGAGGCTGCTGTAGACGTAGGTGCGCTTGGACAGCGGGTAGCGCGCACCGACCGAGGCCATCTCGTTGTGGGTGTCTTCGCCCAAGCCTTGGCGGCCGATGCTGGCCTGCAGCAGCACCGCGGGCAGTTGGTAGGTCATGCCCAGCGTGGCGGCGCGCGCGGTGCTGTTGGTGCCCGGCGTGGCGCCCTTCCAGGTGCTGAGGTCGTAGGCGCCCATCACGGTCAGGGCTCCGAAGTTCTGCTTGACGCCCAGGAACTTGACGGTGTCGCCATCGGCATTGCGGCCACCCGAGAGCGTGGCGTTGAAGCCGTTGCCACCGTACTTGAAGGCCACGCCCACGGGCTTTTGCTGGCCCGCGCCTGCGGCGGTCGACTTCTCGAACGAGGTGTTGGCCGACAGCGAGAAGCCGCCCACGGTGGGCGAGTCGTAGAACACGCCGTTGTCGAGGCGGAAGTACTCGTAGCCACCGGCGTTGCTGCGGCGGTCGACGGCGTAGTTGTAGTGCCAGAACTGCCAGGCCGGCGAGGCCAGGCGGTCGAAGTTGTCCCACGGGTCGTAGGCCCAATCGTTGGCCGTGACGGCTTCCATCGCGCGGCCGACGCGCACGTGGCCAAAGCTGCCCTTGAGGCCCACGGTGCTCTCGCCATACCAGAAGGGCTTGTTGCTTTGCTCGGTGGCGCCGGTGTCGGTCTCGAAGCGGGTGCTGAGCTTGAAGGTGGTTTGCAGGCCGCCGCCGAGGTCTTCCTTGCCGCTGAAGGTCAGGTCGGAGCGCGACAGCGGGCCGATCTGGTTGCCCTTCTTGATGGCGATGCCGTCATAGCCGCGGTAGGCGGCGATGTCCATCGTGCCCGAGAGGGTCACGTTGGACGACTGGGCCCAGGCGGCCTGGGCACAGGCCAGGGCAACGGCGGCCAGCAGCAGCGGGCGCGAGAGCGAGGAGGCGAAGGTGGACATGGACATCTTCCTTGTGGGTGAAAGGTGGGGGACAGGAAACACTCAGGCAAGGCTCCGCCCGCAGGGCCCGCGCGTGGCCCTGGGAAGGAGAGGGGGAAATCGGTCTGGCTTACGCGGCGGCGTGCACCTGGCTGTGGGCGTTCACCCAGGCGAGGTGGCCCAGCGAGCCCACCTGCCAGTCAGGCGTGGCCCCCGGGCGCAAAGGCAGGCGGATGTCCAGGTCCTGGTGCCAGTTGGTGGCCAGGTGCACCTGCATCACATCGCCCAGGTAGCTCAGGTCGGTCACGCGCACGGGGATGGAGGGCGTGTCGGCACCGGCCTCGTGCAGCAGGTGCAGGCGATCGGGGCGCAGCATCAGCGCGGCGTCCGAGCCGTTGGCGGCATCGCAGCGCAGCGGTGCGCCTTCGAGGCGGCGGCCATCGGGCAGCACGATGTCGGCGACGTCACCGCGACGCTGCACCAGCTTGACCGGCAGGAAGTTGCTGTGGCCGATGAAGCCCGCCACGAAGCGCGTGGCCGGGTGCTCGTACAGCTCGGCGCCGGTGCCCACCTGCTCGATGCGGCCCTTGTTGAACACGGCGATGCGGTCTGAGAGGCGCAGGGCCTCTTCCTGGTCGTGGGTGACGTACAGGATGGTGATGCCCGTGTCGTGGTGGATGCGCTTGAGCTCGAACTGGATCTCTTCGCGCAACTGCTTGTCGAGCGCCGACAGGGGCTCGTCCATCAGCAGCACCGGCGGGTTGTAGGCCAGGGCGCGGGCAATGGCCACGCGCTGCTGCTGGCCGCCCGAGAGCTGGCTGGGCTTGCGGTCGCCGTGCTGGTCGAGGTGCACCAGCTTGAGCATGGCCTTCACGCGCTCGGCCGTCTTGGTCTTGTCCCAGCCGCGCACCCGCAGCGGGAAGGCCACGTTCTCGGCCACGCTCAGGTGCGGGAACAGCGTGTAGCGCTGGAACACCATGCCGATGTTGCGCTGGTTGGGCGGCACGTTGAGCAGCGACTTGCCACCGAGTTGCACCGTGCCTTCGGTCGGGTCCTGAAAGCCCGCGGTGATGTAGAGCGTGGTGCTCTTGCCCGAGCCCGAGGGGCCCAGGAAGGTCATGAACTCGCCCTGGCGGATGTCCAGCGACACGCCGTCGATGGCCACGGACGAGCCGTAGGTCTTGCGCAGGCCGCGGATGCTCAGGAAGGGCACGTCGGTAGGGGTCTTGTCAGTGGCCATGGTCGTCTTCTTTCTTGAACAGGGCAGCGATCAGCATGAGCAGCAGGGTGATGCCGATCAGCACGGTGGACACGGCGGCGATCACCGGGGAGAGGTCCTGGCGCAGGGCGCTCCAGATGCGCACGGGCAGGGTCTGCAGGCCGGGCGTGGCCATGAAGATGGACACCACCACCTCGTCCAAGGACACGAGGAAGGAGAACACGCCAGCGGCGAACAGGCTCAGGCGCAGGGCCGGCAGCGTGACCCGCCACTTGACCTGCCAGGGCGTGGCGCCGCAGATCAGGGCCGCT
>JACCDX010427133.1_pt1 | contig 17188 bp, 13 predicted proteins | sample 7449681 | NCBI WGS metagenome assembly JACCDX01 (sample SAMN15323450, study PRJNA562643) | freshwater metagenome | isolation source: river surface water | place: USA:Blue River Watershed | collected 2017-08-18 | reverse complement strand
CGGGCTTGCTGACGAGTGAACTCGTCGAGACGATTCTGTCCGCCGAGCGAGCGCCTGTGGAGAATCGGCTTGATCTCAAGCAGGCGATGGCCGAGGCGAAGATCTCCGCCTTCGGTGAACTGAAGACGTCCTTGAGCAGTTTCGATACCGCACTGAGTTCTTTGGCACTGCCAGCGACATTCAACGCGAATGAAGTTACCAGCAGCAGTGAGACGGCGATTACAGGAACGGCGAGCAGTGTGGCGGTGGCCGGCACCTATACGGTTTCCGTGTCGCAGCTCGCACAATCGCATTCGATTGCCAGCTCAGCCTATGCCGCCGTCACGAGCACCGTCGGCACCGGAACGCTGACCTTTCGCTTTGGCACCACGACGTTCGATCAGAACGACGCTTATGAGAGTTTCACGCTCAACACCGCAGCCCAGTCGCGCAGCATCACCATCAACTCCACCAACAACACACTGGCCGGCATCCGGGACGCTGTCAACAACGCCAACTTCGGTGTGCAGGCCAGTATTGTCGACGATGGCTCTGGCTACCGTCTGGTCTTTCGTTCGAAGGAGAGCGGCGAGAACAACAGTCTGGAAGTGGTGGCAAGTGGCACCAATGGTCTGAAGTCGCTCAACTATAGCCTCGCCAGTCAGAGCGCGACGCTCAATGCCGTTACGTCGGCGGGCGCCACAGATCTTTCGGCGGGAGGCGGACTCGCGACGGCCAATCAGGTCTTCGGCCTGAGCTACATGGGCACCGCCATGGAGATTGCGGTGTCTGCCAATGCCGCCATCGACACCACGGGCGAGGCACTCGCCGCCATTCAGACAGCGCTCGACGCTCAGCTGGTGCTCAATGGCTTTACCGCCGGAGATGTGCTGGCAGTTGGCGATGGCAACCTGCTCAGCTTCGAGACTGTGGACACCGGCTATGCGACGACATTGGAGGTGCTCTCCGCTGGCAGCGCGGCAACTGTGACAGGCGGCACCGTGCTCACCGATGGCTTCGATTTTTCCGCCAACAACGCGACCTTCAGCATCGCGATCGATGGTGGCCCTGCACAGGCCATCACCTTGAACACCTTGACCGCCTCGCGCGCCGCGACCGTGGATCTGATCAATCAGGCGCTGGTGACGGCAGGGCTCGACGCCGATGTGCAGGCGAGTCTGGACAACAGCAATGCGCTGGTGTTCACGCGTCTGAGCACCGGCAGCAGTGGCACTATTGCCATTACGGATATCGATGTTGCGGGCACCGCGGGCTCTGCAGAGCTGGGGTTGTCGGCAACCTCTGCCAGCGGGCTGGATGGCTTCGGTCTCGACACTGCCGAGGGCGAAGTCACTGGCTCCGACCGCATGGAACAGACCATTGCAGCGCTCGATGCGGAGTTTACGGTGAATGGTCTGGCAGTGACGCGTGCCAGCAACTCCGTGACCGGCGTGATCGCAGGAACCACGCTCACACTGAAGACGGTGACGGCGGCGCCGGTGACTGTCGCCGTGTCCAAGGACGCGACCGCTATCTCCGATAAACTCCAGGATTTTGCCGACGCCTACAACGAACTGAAGGCCATCTCCGATGCGCTGACTGCCTTCAACCCCAATGCCGGCGCGAACGGACAGGGCAGCCTGCTGATCGGCGACTCGACACTGCGAATGGTGATGGCCGAGATCAATACCGTACTGCGCTCGGCGGTCTCCGGATTGACCGGTAACGTTCGTTCCTTAAGTGAGATCGGCATCTCCACTGATCAGAACAATGGCTATCTGCTGGAGTTCGACGCGGACATCTTCGCCGAGAAATTTGCAACCAATGCCAGCGACATTCTGGCGCTGTTCGCCACGGCGGGCACGACGACGGACGGCGATCTGAGCTACACCAGCTCGAACTCGCTGACGCAGTCAGGGACCTATGACATTGCCATCACGCAGATGGCCACCACAGGAAGCTACAGTGCGCATCAGGTCGCAGCGCTTGGCGCTGGCAATATCGTCATCGATGCCGACAACGACGGATTTACAATTAATCTGAATGGCACCTCTGCGGCGGTGACCCTCTCACAAGGCACCTACGCCACTGCCGATGCGCTGGCCGAGCAGATTCAGATCGCCATCAACAGTGCGTCTGCGCTATCGACGGCCAAGCATTCGGTCGCGGTGACCTTTGATGCAGGCGAAGATCGCTTTGTGCTCAGCTCCAATATGTATGGTGCCAGTTCCGCCATCAGCTTCACCGCCACGGATGCCGCAGTGGCTGACACGCTCGGCTTTACGCAGGCTGCTCAGGGACCATTCGAGGGCAACGCGCTGGGCGCGCTGGCGACTCCGACCGGTCTCTCCAGTGAGAATTTCAGCACAGCGGTGACTCTCAATGCGGATACGAGTTTCAAGATCGCCATCAATGGTGTCAGCAGTGACTTGATCACAGTGCCGGGCAGCAGTGGCAGTCCACAGGTCTACAACACGCCCGATGCGTTGATTGCAGCGGTCAATGCGCAGTTGCTCGCTGATCCGCTGTTTCAGGCGGACGCCGCACTCACGGCGTCCGGCGATGTGCTTGCCGCCGGTTACGATTTCTCGCTGGATAATCGCACGTTCAGCGTCAGCCTCGATGGTGGTGGAACCAGCGTTGCAGTGCTGGTGGACGGTGATGCCAATCTGGTGTCTTTCGGTGGAGAGACACCCGGCACGCTCGCCAACTCACTGGCGGCCGTGCAGGCGGGAATCGATGCGACGGCACTGAGCGGGTTGGTGGAAGCGCGACTCGATGCCTTTGATCAACTCTACTTTGCGACGCTCGCAACGGGCAGTGCCGCGCAGATTATGTTGACGGCCGATGATTTCAACATCGGCAGTTCCAATACTACGGGCGATGATGCTGAAGTCGTCACTGTCAGCTATTCCTATGATGCGGATCTGCAGTTCGGTCAGTTGAGCTTTGCATCGTCGAGCCTCGCCGACGAGGTCGAATTCACGGATGTCAGTACCAATGCCGGCAGCAAGCTGGGTTTGTTCGATGGTCTGAATCCTGTGGCGACCGCGACCGCGGGCGTCGATGTGGAGGGCACCATCAACGGCATCGAGGCCACTGGCAGCGGGCAGTATCTGCGTGCGAACACGGGCAACGTCCCGGCCAGGCCTGGATTCTATCTCAACACGGCCTACGGCGATCTCTCCGCCAGCACGCCTTCGGATTCATTCAAGGTGACGGTGGATGGTGTCGAATCTGACGCCATCAGTCTCGGTGTGCTGGGCAACGTCAATCCCACTGTGGTGGCATCGGGGATGCAGACAGCGATCAACAACAGCCCGGCATTGCTGGCTGCGGGTGTCGAGGTGGTCGTCGAATATGATCCGGCCAGTGGCGGTTTCGGCATCATCTCGGCCAGCACTGGCGCCTCTTCGAGTGTGCGCGTCACCGAGTTGAACGGCAGTGCGGGCTCGATTCTCGGGTTCGCGATTGGCTTCGGCGAACAGGGTGCGATCGGTGTTGATGCATCGGGAGAGCCTGATCCTTCCAGCGGTATCCGCCTTCTGATCAGCGGCGGTGATATTGGCGACCGCGGCTCTGTCAGTTATATCAAAGGCGTCGCAGATCGTCTCGCCACGTTGCTGGATGGTTATCTGGAAACTGACGGAATCTTTGCGGCGCGCACGGACGCACTGAATCTGGAACTGGAGGACATCGCGGAGAAGCGCGTGAAGCTGGACGAACGCATTGAGCGCTCGGAGGCACGGTTGCGCTCCTCGTTTCTCGCCAATGACAAGATCATCAACATGCTTAACTCGACCGCCGATTTCCTGACCTCCCAGTTGTCGCTGCTGGAGGATCTGGCGAGCGCGACGATGGGCAAAAAATAATCAAAATCAGTAATCGAACTTTACGCAACTCATTGGAGACTTTTATGTACGCCAGACAATCCGCTCTCGCACAGTACCGCAAGATCGATACGGAGAGTGCACTCGAAGGGGCCAGTCCTCACCGTCTTATCCAGATGTTGATGAACGGTGCTCTGGACCGCATGTTGCAGGCCAAGGGCGCCTTGCAGCGTCGCGACATTGCAGCGAAGGGGCTGATGCTGGGCAAAGCCATTTCGATTATTTCCGGTTTGCAGGCGAGTCTTGACAAGGATGCCAGTGCCTCGATCACCGGCGATCTCGACAGTCTCTATGACTACATGCAGAGGCGCCTGCTGGAAGCCAATCTCAGAAATGATGCGGCGATTGTCGATGAGGTTGCAGCGCTGTTGATTACGGTGAAATCCGCATGGGACAGCATTGATCCGAGCGTCGGAGCGGAGCGCTCTGCCCAGCTTTGAATTGACTAATGACATCTCGCATTGTCTAATTGCTTCGCATAGAAAAAGCAGAAGCATCAGTTAGTTTGTGAGTTGGGAAAGGTTAATTTGAATATCGCCGATCATGGGAAAATCCTGCTAATTGATGACGATAAAAAATCCAGCCATGACTTGACTGTGGTGCTGGGTTTCCTCGGCGAACGTGTTGCGCTCGCTGGCAGTCGTAGCTGGCGTAAGGTAGTTCAGGAAGAATTCAGATCACCGGAAAGTGTCCGCCTTGCAGTGATCGGAGCTCACACGGATGAGCTGCTCGCGCAGCTCATCACCGAAGTGAGGAGCTGGGAGCCGGGTGTCCCTTTGGTGTTGCTCGGGACAGAAGAGCGATTCAGCAATCTGTCCGGAGAATTGCGCGCTCACATCACGGCAACCTTGCCGTTGCCTCTGACCTATCAACCTCTCCTTGATGCCCTGCACAAAGCGCAGGTTTACCATCAGCATTACAACCGCCTCCGGGATATCGGGGGGGTGCGTGATTACAACATGTTCCGCAGTCTGGTGGGCACCAGTGCCGAGGTGCAGCGCATCCGTCAGATTATGGGGCAGGTCGCCGACAAGGAAGTGACTGTGTTGATCACTGGCGAGTCGGGCACCGGCAAGGAAGTAGTCGCGCGCAATCTGCACATGAATTCCCGCCGTGCCGGCAAGCCCTTCGTCCCGATCAACTGTGGCGCCATCCCTCCTGAGCTCCTGGAGAGCGAACTCTTCGGTCATGAAAAGGGCGCTTTTACCGGGGCCATTGCCACTCGCGTCGGGCGTTTCGAGCTGGCGGAAGGTGGCACGTTGTTCCTCGATGAAATTGGCGACATGCCATTGCCCATGCAGGTCAAGTTGTTGCGGGTACTGCAGGAGCATTGTTATGAGCGTGTCGGTGGCACGCGCACTATTCATACCGACGTGCGAATCTTCGCCGCCACCCACAAGAATCTGGAAACCATGATCGATGCCGGCACCTTTCGGCAGGATCTGTATTACCGCGTCAATGTCTTTCCCATCGAGATGCCAGCCCTGCGCGAGCGCGCCGATGATATTCCGTTCCTGCTCAACGAATTGATCAGCCGCCTGGAGCATGAGAAGCGTGGCTCCGTGCGCTTCAACAGCAGCGCCATCGCCTCAATGTGCAGACATCCCTGGCCGGGCAACGTCCGGGAGCTCGCCAATCTCGTTGAACGCATGGCAATTCTGCATCCGCATGGCATCGTGGGTGTGCACGATCTGCCACCGAAATTCCGGCACCTGGCAGATGAGGAAATTGTTTCCATGGAGAGCCTGCCGGTATTGCAGGCGCCGCCTCCCAGCGATCCGAAGGTTGGATCTCCGCAGGCGCTGCTGCCGCTGAATGGCTTGGATCTCAAGGAATATCTGGCGAATCTGGAGAAGGACCTGATCGAGCAGGCGCTGAATGACAGTGGCGGCATCGTTGCCCGTGCCGCCGATCGGCTGAATATCCGCCGCACGACGCTGGTCGAGAAGATGCGCAAGTACGATATGCAGCGCAAGGTGGAAGAAGACGATCTGTGACCTTGGCGGTCTTCTGGGCTGATGGTCTGGGCTGGTGATCTGTGCTGGGAGCAGTCGTGTCGATCAAAGCCCTGTCAGCGGTTCACCGTTGACAGTCGCGGATTCCAGAGAGAGCTCGGTGGTGCGAGAGCCATTGATCTGCTCCAGCCGCACCAGCAGGTAATCCCAGTCCTTTGCCAGCCACACGGTGGTGCTTCGGCTGCTGCCTTCGCGGCGGACGCGTTCGATGCGCACGGTGTTCAAATTGCCGGCAGGCGTGCTCAGCACTTCTTCGGCGGCGACCCGGTACACGTGAACGTCGATGTCCTCGGCGTCGATGATGTTGTAACTCACCTCGCTCATTCCGCGTTCGCTGATATCCCTGCCAAGACGGGTGCTATAGCTCAGTTTGTCCATGATGCCGTGCTGCAGTGGCAGGCTCCAGGATTCCCCGTCCTGCGAACTCTGTGCAACGTTGTTGTTCCAGTCGAATTCGACCCGTTCACTGCGGTCGCTGATTCCTGTCTGTTCATAACTGTATTGCAGGGGAGTGAGGTCGCTGGCTTGCCACAGGAATCGACTGGTTTCGGTAACGCTGCCGACATCGGCGCCGAACAGCGTCAGGGTCAGGCTGTTCTGTAGTTGATAGATTTCGCCCTCGATGAGCTGCAGCGTGCGGTAGGCGGTAGCGCTGAGGCCCATGGCTCGTGCCTCATAACGTGCTTCGTAGGTCTTGAGAGATGGGCTGGCTACTGAGGTGGTTGAGGTGGCTGTGGTGGTAACAGGCTCGGCCGCCATGCTGAAAGGTGTCGAAACGCACAGCGCTGCCAGCGTCCCTGTAGTCAGGGTTCTCTGCAGACTCCTTTTTAGACTCCTCATCAGGCTGCTCAGGCTCCTCATTGGAGAAACTCCCGGATACCGCAGTTGCCCAGCCGTTTACCGTCGAGCCAGGCGCCATTGTCGCGCATCTGCAGCCGTCCTGCCGCAAACCAGCTGACCGCCTTCGGGTAGATGACATGCTCCTGCTTTGCGACCCTTGCGGCCAGCACATCGCGAGTATCGTCCGGCAATACAGGCACGACAGCCTGCAGCACTACCGGGCCACCATCGAGTTCCTCCGTGACGAAATGCACGCTGACGCCGTGCTGTTTCTCACCTGCTTCGATGACGCGCTCGTGGGTATGCGTGCCGCGATAGTCGGGCAACAGCGAAGGATGAATATTCAGCACGCGGCCCGCATAGTGCTGAACGAACTCTGCGCTGAGGATGCGCATGAATCCTGCCAGTACCACCAGTTGCGGTGCGAATGCGTCGATCTCTTGAATCAAGCGCTGATCGAAGGACTGCCGATCCGGGTATTGCTTGTGGTCAATGACAAGCGTTGGAATACCGGCCCTGGCGGCGCGCTGCAGCCCGAACGCGTCTGCCTTGTTGCTGATCACGGCACTGATCGTATAACCACCGCTGGCGCTGGCATCGATCAAGGCCTGCAGATTGCTGCCATTGCCCGAGATCAGCACGACAATCGTGCAGGGCAAGCTGCTCATCGCACCTGGCCTTCCAGCACGACGGGAGCGGCACCAGCATCGGCGCTGCGGATATAGCCCAGCTCGAAGGCGCCCTTGTTGTGCTTGTTGAGAATTGCCAGTGCCTTCTCGCAGTCCTGCGCCGGGACGCAGACAATCATGCCGACGCCACAGTTGAAGGTGCGAACCATCTCCGATTCCTTGATGTTGCCCTGCTTCTGCAACCACTTGAAGATTTCCGGGCGCTGCCAGGCGCTCATGTTGATCACCGCCTGGGCGTTGTCCGGCAGGACGCGGGGCAGATTCTCGACAATGCCACCGCCGGTGATGTGGGCGAGGGCATGGACGGTTGCGTGACCTTTGAGCGCCTGAATCGCTTTGACGTAAATCTCGGTGGGCGTCAGCAGCACTTCGCCGATGCTCTTGCCGCCGAAGTCCATACTCAGGGGGGTGCCACTGACTTCCAGCACTTTACGAACCAATGAGTAGCCGTTGGAGTGCGGGCCTGAGGAGGCCATGCCGATGAGTTTGTCTCCGGGCTTGACCAGGTCGTTCTCGATGATTTCGTCTTTCTCGACGATGCCGACGGCGAAGCCTGCCAGGTCATAGTCTTCCTTCTTGTACATGCCGGGCATTTCTGCGGTCTCGCCACCGATCAAGGAGCAGCCGGACTGCAGGCAGCCTTCGCCGATACCTTCGACGACCTGCGCCGCTTCGTCGACATTCAGACCGCCGGTGGCGTAATAGTCGAGGAAAAACAAGGGCTCGGCGCCGCAGACGATCAAGTCATTCACACACATGGCCACCAGATCGATGCCGATGGTGTCATGTTTTCTCATCTCGATAGCCAACTTCAGCTTGGTGCCGACGCCATCGGTGGCGGAGACCAGCACCGGGCGGCGATAGCCGGCCGGGATTTCGCACAGCGCGCCGAAACCACCCAGACCGGAGAGCACTTCCGGGCGGCGGGTCTTCTGGGTGACGGTCTTGATCTTTTCGACCAGGGCGTCGCCTGCGTCGATGTCGACTCCGGCGTCTTTGTAGCTGAGTGAAGGGGTGCTGTTGTGGCTGGCGTTCTGTGTCATTGGCAGGGCGTCCGTATGGATGTCTTGGAGGCCGCGATTCTACCAGCTGGGAGCCTTTCCGGGTACTTTCCCTGCGAACTTAAATCGCTGCGGTGTCAAAGAATGAGGGATCGGGTATCATGCGCGACATGAAATTCTTATCTGTAATCAATATCTTTGCGGTTTTCACTGCGCTCTCGCTGGCGCTGCTGAGCGTGCCTGACGCGGACGCTCTGGTAGTCGACGGCCTGTATGTGCAGGAGATTGCTGTTGCCGACCAGGGGGACGCTGAGCGCCTGCGTGCCTATCAGGAAGGGTTGACTGAGGTCATTATCAAGGTCACCGGTGAAGAGCGCTGGCTGCAGAGTGGCGATGTCTCACGCGCGTTGCGTGACGCACAGAGCTATGTGCAGGAAGTGACCTATCGGACCAGTTCCGCGGGGTCGGCCCCGCAGACTTTCATCCGGGTGATTTTCGATCGCGCACTGGTCGACAGGATGCTCACTACTGCGGGAATTCCCGTTTGGGATCGCAATCGGCCGTCCGTGTTGCTGTGGTTGACGGTGCAAGGGGCAGATGGCCAGCGGGAGTTACTCGGTTCCGATTCGGAACACCCCGTGCTGGCGCTGATCAGCGAATTTTCCCGGAAGCGCGGCGTGCCGATTCTGCTTCCACTCATGGACGTTGAGGATCGTCGCAATCTGCCTGTCGATGTCGCCTGGAGCCTTAATGAACAGGCCATCCGCAATGCCAGTGCCCGCTATGGCGCAGACAGTGTTCTCAGCGGGCGCGTATTGCAGTCGCCGGCGGGCGATCTCGTGGGCCTGTGGCAGTTCTTGTTCCGGGAGCGCGTGGAAACCTTCGACAGCGTCGAGCGCGATCTTGCGATTTACACCAACAGTGCCCTCAATCGCGTGACGGCCCACCTGGCGACGCATTTTGCCCTGGCCCGACAGGCGTCGACGCAGTCTGATGAGCGCGTCACTTTGCGGGTTGAGGGTGTCGACGACGTCACCGCGTATGTGGACTTGTTGGCTTACCTGCAGACGCTTTCGGTCGTGCAATCGGTCGCGGCGTCACTGCTGGATGGCACCAGCCTTGAACTTGATGTGCAACTCTCCGGCAGTACCTACCTGTTTACGGAATTTCTCAGTCTGGGGCGCGATCTGGTGCCTGACCAACTGCCGGCCTCCGACACGAGCGCGAGTGTGCTGCATTATCGCTGGGTGCGTTGAAAGATGACATTGCAAGCCCCTCGGCAATTGTCGCTTGGCATCAGGCTTGATGACTCGGCAACTTTTGACAATTTCTTCGTCTCCGCGCCTAACCGTCAGGTTGTGGAGCATCTGCGCAGGTCTCCTGACGAACCGCACCAGCAGTACACCTGTCTCTGGGGTCCAGAAGGGGCCGGCAGCACACATCTTTTACAGGCGCTGTGTCATCAGGCCGACGACCGCCAGCAATCAGCGTTCTACATTCCGCTGGCCAGCTTTAACGAATACAGCCCGGCCATTTTCGAGGGTCTGGAGTCGCTCGCGCTGGTCTGTGTGGACGATGTGCAGGCCATCGCCGGGAATGCCGAGTGGGAACTGGCGCTTTTCAATCTCTTCAATCGTTTGCGGGAGAGTGGTACCTGTCTGTGTATCGCGGCGAACGAGAATCCTCGCCAGCTGCCTGTGCACTTGCCTGACTTGTTGTCGCGACTGCTTTCCGGCGTGATTTTTTCATTGCAGCCGCTGGAGGATGCCGACAAGATCCGTGCCCTGCAATTGCGGGCACGACAGCGTGGTTTTGAAATCAACGAGGAAGTCGCCAGTTACGTTTTGCTGCGTAACGACAGGGGCATGAACAGTCTCTTCGCATTGCTGGATCGTCTCGATCAACATTCGCTGGAAACCAAACGTCGCATCACCATTCCCTTGGTCCGCGAGTTGATGGGCTGGTCGGCATCCGGCGCCTAAAGCGAGGTCTTGTAAAAGCCTCGGAAACTGCGGATGTAGACGACCAGCGCGCAGAACAGTACCGATAACTCCAGTGTGACAACGATGCCGTAGAGGCGGGTCTGCTCCACGAAAGCCGTCTGCACGGATACCACAAAATACAGCAGTACCACGAATGACAGCCACGCAAATGTGCGCAGATGGCGACGTCGCAGCCCCGGCGCAAAGATGAGCAGGGGCACCATCTTCAGAATCCACAGAAATCCCAGCGCCGGAATGTTGCCGTCCGGCACCTGCCACAGACCATAAGCGGTGTAGGTGCACAGCAGTGCGTAGAACGTGAATACCACCACACGTCGCGATTTTTCGATGATGGCGGGAGGCGTGTCATCGGCGGTAGCTGTATTGTTGGCGAAATCAGAGGTCATGGTTTGCTCGGGTTGTCAGTTTCAATGCCAGGGTTGCCACTCGTTTGCCCAGAGCGATACAAAGCTCAGCCTCGGAGTCATCCAGTTTACGGTCGCCGTCTTTCCCCGCCAAATGACTCGCGCCGTACGGCGTTCCGCCGGACTGGGTCGCCATGAGTTGCGGCTCGCTGTAGGGGAGCCCGCAGATCAGCATGCCATGATGCAACAGAGGGTTCATCATGCTCAGTAAGGTGCTTTCCTGCCCGCCGTGCATGCTGGCCGTCGATGTGAACACTGCCGCTGGCTTGTTGATCAACGCACCCGACAACCACAGGGCGCCAGTGCCATCGAGGAAATACTTGAGTGGAGCTGCCATGTTGCCAAAGCGGGTAGGGCTGCCAATGATCAGTCCCGCGCAGTGACGCAGATCGTCTTCGCTACAATAGATGGCGCCGTTGTCGGGAATAGCTGGCGAGGTCGCTTCACAGACGGTGGAGACAGGTGGCACGGTGCGCAGTCTGGCTTCAATTCCCGACCCGGCTTGCTCGATACCACGCGCGATCAGGCGCGCCATTTTTTCCGTGGCGCCGGTACGGCTGTAATAAAGGACGAGAATATAGGGGATAGCAGGGGGCTGCGGCATGACGAATCATTTCTCCTGGCGATGCGTGGGGCAGTTGTCATTGATGGCGCTGGCATTGTACCGGTATCGCCGCGGTCATTCAGCCGTTTTTCTTGTCGATACTGCGCTGGGATGATGGGTGTCGGAGTCGAGATCAATGAAGCGTACGTTGCCCATCTGTTCCTGCAGAAGTGCGTCAGCCTCTTTCAGCAGCCGCTGGACTTTCCTGCGGGAGGCGCAGGAACCTGGAGTAGAGGTGTCACGGGTGAAGTGTCTGATTTGTTCCCTGACGGCCATCACGGTACAGTCTTCCACAGCGCCAGAAGGAAGATATTTTTCAGGATCTTCATGGGTGGGTCGAATGAAATCGATATCACACAACAGTGCGAGAATGTCATCGATTACTAATGGATTGAGACGCAGCCGAGCGGCGAGCTCTCGGGCACTCCAGGGCTCTTCATGGTGCTGGAAGTGTTCGATGATCAGATACACCACACTCAGGATGCTGATCTCCTGTTCCTCGATGCTGAGTTGCGATTTGCGCTGACCAGAGCGCGTCTTTGCTGGGTTCTGGTGATAGTAGGCAATGCAGGAACCGGTGAGCAGCACCAGCCAGCCCAGATACATGAATATCATCACCAGAATGATCGAGAAGAACGCCAGGTAAATGACTTCGTTACTGCTTGAGTTGGTGAACACACTCTGAAAAATCTGTCCCATGCCTTTCCAGATCAATGTCGTCATCAAGCCGCCAATAAAGGCTGATTTGAAGTGCACCCGCGTGTTGGGGATGAAGCTGTAGGCAAATGCGAAGGCCAGTGACATGACCAGAAATGCCGTGCTGAAGCCGAGAATCTGCAAAATAAAGCCACCGTAACTCAGTTGCTGCAGATAGCGCTCGAACACATTGGTGTTGATGTAGGACGTGATGCCGACTGATACGAAGATCAATAGCGGGCTGGCGATGATGGCAAACAGGTATTCACTGATGCGATTGGCAAAATTGCGCCCCTTGCTCACCGACCAGATAAAATTGAACGACGCTTCCACCTTCTGCATCATGTTGAGTACGGTATACAGCAGCACTGCGAGGCTGACGATGCTGAGGACATCGACGCGCACGTTTTCCACGAAATTGATGATCGTGCGCGTCAGTTCGACACTGCGTTCGCCCAGCGGTGAAAGCAGATTGAGCAGAGCGGGCTCCATGGCGTTGTGAGCGCCAAGCCCCTTGAGAACGGAGAAAGTGAGAGCAAGCAGGGGAATAAAAGCGATAACGGTGTAGTAAACCAGCCCCATGGCACGCAGGCTCAACTGGCCTTCGCCCAGATCGCGCACGACCGCATAGGTGATCTGCAGCGCCCGGATCAGCGCGCGTCGCCACGGCGGCAGATCCGGAAGGTCAGCATTCCATATCAGATCGTTCAGTTGCTGCTTGAGTCTCTCAGACAGCAGCGTGTACTTGTTCTGTCCCATCGCCATACTGCTTCGCCTCATGTCTCAGTATTGGGATTGGTGAAGGGACTATCGGTCCGCAGCGACATTCAGCTCGGACGGATTCTGTCCTTCACAAAGGCCATGATATCGGCGACCGGAATCAATTCGTTGTCGGCGCCGCGTCGGGATTTGTATTCCAGAACATTCTGTTCAATACCGCGCTCGGAAACCACGATGCGGTGCGGAATGCCCATGAGTTCCATGTCGGCGAATTTCACACCCGTACTGGTCTTTTTGTCTCTGTCGTCGAGCAGGACTTCGAAACCTGCATCGGTCAACTGCGCCAGCAGCGTCTCGCTTAGCTCGCGAACGGCATCGGATTTGTGGGCGTTCAACGGGATGATGGCGATCTGGAAGGGGGCAATGTTGTCGGGCCAGATTATCCCTTGAGCGTCATGGCTCTGTTCGATGCAGGCGGCTACGATGCGGCTGACGCCAATCCCGTAGCAGCCCATGATCATGACCACGGTCTTGCCATTCTCGTCCAGCACTGTGGCATTCATGGCTTCGCTGTACTTGGTACCCAGCTGGAATATGTGACCGACTTCGATGCCGCGCTTGATCAGCAGAGTGCCCTTGCCATCCGGGCTGATATCGCCCTCTTTCACCTTGCGGATATCGGCGGTGGCATCGTAATGGCAGTCGACACCCCAGTTGGCATCTGTCAGGTGCTTGCCGTTGACGTTGGCGCCGCACGTGAAATTGACCAGATCCACTACGCTGAAGTCCGCAATAACCGGAATCTGCAACTTGATGGGGCCGAGGCTGCCGGGTTTGCAGCCCAGTACGCGTTCGATGTCCGCATCCTCTGCCAGTGTGAACGGGGACGCAACGTGTCTCAGCTTCTCTGCCTTGACCGGATTGATGTCCTGATCGCCGCGAATCAGCAGTGCCACCAGGCCTGAGGGGTTGGCGTCGTCAGCGACGGCTTTTACGATCAAGGTCTTCACGAGGCGACGGGCTTCGATGCCCAAAAGTGCGGAAACATCCTCGATGCTATGCGCCTGATGGGTATCGACCAGAGTGCCGACCGGTTTGCGGGCCTCGCCGGCAGCGAAGGTGGCGTCCGGCAAAGTGCCGGTGGCCATCTCGATATTGGCAGCATAGGGGCTGTCTGAGCTGAAGACGATTTCGTCTTCGCCAGAGTCTGCCAGCACATGGAATTCATGGGACATGTTGCCGCCGATGTTGCCCGAATCGGCCAGCACAGGCCGGAAGTCCAGGCCCAGGCGTTCGAAGATACGGCAATAGGTGCGGTGCATCTCGTCGTAGGTGTCCTGCAGCGATGCTTCCGTCATATGGAAAGAGTAGGCATCCTTCATCAGGAATTCCCGTGCCCGCATCACGCCGAAACGGGGACGGCGCTCATCGCGGAACTTTGTCTGAATCTGATAGAAGTTGGCAGGCAGTTGCCTGTAGCTGTTGAATTCGTTGCGAATAAGATCAGTGATGACCTCCTCGTGGGTAGGGCCAAGGCAGAAGTCCCGCTGGTGGCGGTCGACGAACCGCAGCAGCTCCGGCCCCATCTTGTCCCAGCGGCCGGATTCCAGCCACAGATCTGCGGACTGCACGACTGGCATGGATACTTCCAACGCACCGGAGCGGTTCATTTCTTCTCGGATGATGGCGGTGACCTTCTGCAGAACTCTCAGCCCCGCAGGAAGCCAGGTATACATGCCCGTTGCGAGTTTGCGAATGAGACCGGCGCGGACCATCAATTGATGGCTGATTACCTCGGCGTCTGCCGGGGTTTCCTTGAGGGTGGCGATGAGATACTTGCTTGCACGCATAATTTGCAGGGACCCTAAATGAGAAAAGCAGCCCTTGGGCTGCCTCTCTGTTGAACTGATGAACGATTGATGCCCCGCAATTCACGCGAGAAGGGAGCATTCTGGATCAGAGTGCGAATTCTTTCAGCTTCTTCAAAGGCAGAATTTTTACGCGAGTTGTCGCCGGCTTCTTAGGGATATCCATGAATTCGCCCGGCTTGAATGGATTCGGGACGTTCTTGCGGGCTGGGCGCGCATCTCGTTTTACCGATTTGATCTTGAGCAAGCCTGGAAGTGTGAACTCGCCGACGCCGCGCTTTTTCATGTGACGTTCGATAATATTGGTCAGCTCGTCGAGGACCGCTGAGACTTGCCTCTTGGTGAGGCTGGTATTCTCGGAAATTTCATTGAGAATCGCGGTCTTGGTGTATTTTTCCTGAATAGCGGTAGTTTTTCTGACGGACGCAGGCGCCTTTTTGACGGTCTTGGTAACGGATTTTTCTACAGCCATGCCCATTCTCTTTTAATTAAAGTTATTTCTTATGTTGCCCCGTCTCAATCGGGAGAACCCCAGGATGTCATCCAGCACATTTAGGACAGGCGCCATGTCTTCCCTTGCACCTCTGTGGGGCTCTATTTATATAGTATTGACCTGGGGGTCGCAAGCGCTAACCTGAACTTTTCTGCCCTTTTCAAGGGGAGTTTGACGCTGCTCACAAACCTCGTGCGCAAGGCGCGAAGTCTGCACGGAACAGTGGATTTCAGGTGATTGTGGGTGTCCGTTGCAGGGAAGGGATGCCAGTTGAATTTCAGGTAATGTACAATGCGCGGTTTTAGAAAGGTCTGGCCGCTATAATGCGCCAACGCCACGTATTCATGAGTGTTGATTGCATGGGAGTTCAGTGAGCTTATGCCTATATATGAGTATCAGTGCGGGGAATGTGGTCATCGACTGGAAGCCCTGCAAAAGATCAGCGATACCCCGTTGAAGGATTGTCCCCATTGCCGTAAGGCCGGACTGGTTCGGTTGGTTTCCGCCAGTAGTTTTCGGCTCAAGGGAGGGGGTTGGTATGAAACCGATTTCAAAACCGGCGCAAAACGACATGGAACGCAGGACTCCTCAGCAGAGAGCCCTGCTTCCGTCTCCGGATCGAAGCCTGAGTCGGCCAAGAGCGCTGCCGAGGCAACATCCTCCGCTGCAGGTGCTGTCAAACCTGCTGCAGTCTGAAGCCGCGCGGGAGTGTGTCGTGCCGGTAGACTGCAGTCTGGGAAATGTACGGTGGTCACGACGCATCGTGGCAACAAAAGACAAATTTGAAGATTAATTACAGGAATAGCGTATGCGCAGCCATTATTGCGGACAGTTGAACGAACAGCACGTCGGACAGGAAGTGAGCTTGTGCGGATGGGCGCATAGGCGTCGTGACCACGGAGGGGTGATATTCGTGGATCTGCGTGATCGAGAGGGAATTGTTCAGGTGGTCTTCGATCCGGACAGGCCCGAGAGTTTCGCGCTGGCCGAGTCCGTGCGCAGCGAATTCGTCCTTCAGGTCAAAGGGCTGGTCCGGCTCAGGCCGGCGGGTACCAGTAACGCCGAGATGGGCACTGGTCGCATAGAAGTGCTGGCGAAGGATCTGGTGATCCTCAGTGTCGCCAAGACACCGCCTTTCCTTCTGGACGAGCACGCGGATGTTGGCGAGGACATTCGTTTGCGTCATCGCTATATCGACCTGCGTCGACCGGAGATGGCCGAGCGTCTGCGCTTTCGCTCCAAAGTCTGCAACACAATTCGCAACTATCTTGATGACAATGGCTTCCTCGATATAGAGACTCCAATCCTGACACGTGCGACCCCTGAGGGCGCGCGTGATTATCTGGTGCCAAGCCGCACTCATCAGGGCAGCTTCTTCGCCTTGCCTCAGTCTCCGCAGCTCTTCAAGCAAATCCTGATGGTGGCGGGCATGGACCGCTACTATCAGATTGCGAAGTGTTTCCGCGATGAGGACCTGCGGGCTGATCGTCAACCTGAATTTACCCAGATCGATATTGAAACGTCGTTCATGAACGAAGAGCAAATCATGACGATCACCGAAGAGATGATTCGGCAGATATTCAAGAAGCATCTGGATGTGGAATTCGGGCCGTTTCCACGCATGACCTTCGCGGAGGCCGCACGTCGCTTCGGTTCAGACAAGCCTGATCTGCGTATCGCCATGGAGTTGGTGGACATTGCCGATCTCATGAAGGATGTGGAGTTCAAGGTCTTCAATGGTCCTGCCAACGATCCGGGTTCGCGAGTAGTCGGTCTGCGCGTTCCTGATGGGGCGCGTTTGAGCAGAAAGGAAATAGATGACTACACCAAGTTCGTGTCGATCTATGGTGCGAAGGGGCTTGCATGGATCAAGATCAACGATCTCTCGGCGGGCGTCGAAGGTCTGCAGTCACCCATTCTGAAATTCATGCCGGAGCAGGTTGTTCATGATGTGCTGGCGCGACTGGGGGCTCAGACCGGTGACCT
>JACCDX011820176.1_pt1 | contig 17198 bp, 6 predicted proteins | sample 7449681 | NCBI WGS metagenome assembly JACCDX01 (sample SAMN15323450, study PRJNA562643) | freshwater metagenome | isolation source: river surface water | place: USA:Blue River Watershed | collected 2017-08-18 | reverse complement strand
GTCGGCCATCGCCTCGTCGTCATCGCCCTCGTCTTCGCCGTGCCGTTCACCGCCTTGGCGGTCTGGCTGGTCGCCAAGGGCATCAACGGTCACATCGAGTTCGCCACCGCCGAGCGGGCCGGCGTGCGCCTGCTGCAACCGCTCCAGCGTCTCGTGAACGTCGCCGCCCGCTGGCAGGTCGCCGCCGGCCGGTCCGAGCCCGACGCCACCGCCGGGTTCGCAGCGGAAATCGACACCGCCCTGCGCGAACTGGTCGATGCCGCGGACCGCGACGGCGTCGCGCTCGAGTTGACCCCCGCCGGCCTGGAGTCCCGCCAACGCTCCGCCCTGGCCCCGGCCGCCGTGCGCGCCCGGTGGCAAGCGGCCGGTCCCGGCCTCCCCGCCGCCACCCGGATCCTCGCCGATGCCCGCGGCCTCGTCACCCACGTCGGCGACACCTCGAAACTGATCCTCGATCCCGACCTCGACAGCTTTTACCTCATGGACATCGCCCTCGGGGTCCTGCCGGAGTTCCAGGAGCGCGTCGCCCGCTCGGCCGCCGACCTCGCCCGGCCCGGATCCGATCCCGTCGCGCGCCGCGTCGCCGCCGCCGCCCATGCCGCCGTCCTTCGCGACGCCCACCTCGCCCGGATCGACGCCGCAGTCGCCACGGCGTTGGCGGAAGACACCAACTTCTTCGGCGCCAGTCCCACCCTCGCGCCGGCCTTGAAGCCCGCCCACGCCGCGTGGCGCACCGCCGTGGAGACACATTTGCAGGTCCTTGAAGCCGCCGGCCTCGAGCCGTCCGCCCCGGCCGCCGCCGCCTCCGCGGCCGCCGCGCTCGCCGCCACCTCCGCCTTCGCCCGCACCGCCGGCGCGGAACTCGACCAACTGCTTCTCCTGCGCACCGCCGCCCACCGGCGCGACCGCATGATCGGCTTTGCCGCCCTCGGCCTGCTCGTGCTCGCCGCCTCGGGCATCACCTGGTGGTTCGCCCGCGGCCTCAACCGCCAGCTCCGCCACCTCTGCCTCAATCTCACCGACCATTCGTCCGAACTCGAAACCGTCGCCGCCTCCGCCTCCGCGTCGAGCCGGACCCTCGCCGGGGGCGCCACCCGCCAAGCCGCCGCGCTGGAGGAAATCAGCGCCACGATCGAGGAGATCTCCGGCATGGCCAAGACCAACAACGACGGCGTCGGCCGCGCCCGGCAACTCGCCGACGAAATGCGCGCCTCGGCCGAAGCCGGCGCGCAGCGGATCGCCGAGATGGCCCGGGCCATGGACGCCATCAAGTCCGCCGCCGACAGCACCGCCCGCATCATCAAGACCATCGACGAAATCGCCTTCCAGACCAACATCCTCGCGCTCAACGCCGCGGTCGAAGCCGCCCGTGCCGGCGAAGCGGGCGCCGGCTTCGCCGTCGTGGCCGACGAGGTCCGCACCCTCGCCCAACGCGCCGCCGCAGCCGCCCGCGAGACCGCCGTGAGCATCGAAAGCAGCATCGGCCGCAGCCGCGAAGGCGCCGCCATCACGGGCCAGGTGACCACCAGCTTTGCGGAGATCACCGCCAAGGCGCGCGAGGTCGATGTCCTCGTGAAACAGGTCCTGTCCGCGACGCAGGAACAGTCCACCGGCCTCGCGCAGGTCAACCACGCGGTCGCCGAACTCGACACCGCGACGCAGGCCAACGCCGCCACCGCCGAGGAGACCTCCGCCGCGGCGGAGCTGCTCAACGAGCACGCCCGCGCCCTGGACGCAGCCGTCGGCTCGCTCGTCGCCGTGATCGAGCGCCGCGCCCGGAGCCGGGGGCCGAAGTGGCTGCCCGGCGCCGACGACCGCGAGCGCGCCGGCATCCGGCAACGCCGCCGCGGCAAGGACGTCGGGGCCGCCGGCCCCCGGCCCGCATCGGTCCTCGTGTAAACGGCACCGGGACGACGCCGACCGGCGCACCCCACGGCTGGCAAGGTCCCGCTCGCTACGGGCGAGTCCCCGCAGGTATCCGACGGCCCGGGACGGGGCGACCGCCGCCTAACGCTCGACGTCCAGCGTGAGGATGAACTCGCGGCCGGCTTGGCGGCCGTAGTTGCGCGGCACGCCGTTGGCGAAGACGCGCGTCACGAACACGCGGTTCGTGTTGAACACGTTGTTCACGTTGAGCTGCACGCGGCAGGCGGAACCGGCGAAGGCCTTGAACCGGTAGTTGGCCATCAGCCCCGTGATCACGTAGCGCTCGGAGTAATACGGCTTGTCGCGGTCCACCCGGACGCGGCCGCGCGCATCGGTCTTGTTGGGAAAGCCCACGATGCTCGGGCCGCGGTAGCGGAGATTGAGCGAAGCGGAGGCGCCCTTGAGCCGGCCCTCGGTGAAGCTGCGGGTGGCGACGAGATTCGAGCGCCACGTCTGCGAATTGTTGGAGGCGTTGCCGAGGCTGGCGCGCACGTCTTCGACGGGATTCAGAATCAGGGAATTGTAGGCTTCCTCCACCGTGGTGGTCGGGTTGTAGGCCGTCGCGGACCAGTTGCCGCCGAAGTTCCGCCAGGTCGCGAGCTTGGCATCGAGGTAGTCCCACCACGGCTGCGTCGAGAGGTCGTCGATCTCGGTGTCGGTGCGGCCGGCGTTGGCGAAGAGGCGCCAATTCCGCGTCGGGTTCCACGTCGCCTCGAGCTCGAGGCCCTTGCTGCTGCGGTCACCCGGCAGCCGGAACTCGCCGGCGGCGGGCGCCCGCGTGATCGCAAGCAGCGGGTTGACGGGATAGCGCGGATCGATCTCCGCGAGGCGCTGCTCGAAGTTGATCAGGTTCTGCCGGAGGCCCGAGTCCGCGAGGGTGATGTTGCGATTGAGCGTCTCGAAATAGTTCACCTTGAAGTTCAGGCGGTCGGCGAAGAGGCGCAGGCGCACGGAATACTCGCGCGATTCGCCGTAGGGCGGCTCGACGACATCGCCGACGATGTTGCGGACCACGGCGACCTCGTTGAGCGACGAGTTGCGGGAATAGTCGTAGCCGAAGGACAGCCAGCGCTCGACCCGCGGCGGCCGGACAATGAAGCCGTAGTTGGCGCGCGTGGCCGAGCGGTAGGGCGTCCACACGGAGGCCGGCTCTTTTTCGCGAAAGTCGGCGTAGGCCCGGAAGCCGGTGCCGAGGGGATTCTGCGGCGTGATGGGGCCGTCGGTGAGGATCGGCTGGAAGTTGCCGAAGTTGGAGTTGCGCACGCGGTCGTAGCGCACGCCGACATTGGCCACGAGGCGGTTCTTGAAGAACACGCTCGAGGTGCTGGCGGCGAGCGAACCGCGCTGCAGGTGATTGGCCGAAGGCGCCGTGCCGACGCCGCCGACGGGATTCTCGAACGAGGTGACGCCGAAACGCTCGCCGCTCGCGGTCGTGAACCACAGCGTTTCCATGAGATCGCCGTAGGCCGACGGCGCCGCGAGGCCGTAGGCGCGCGGGTCGCTTGTGCTGCCGAACGCCGGCAGATACTGCCGCATGTGGATCGCGCGCTCGACGTGGAGCGGATTGTCCCGGGCCGCGGGCGAGAGGAAGCTGGGCTTGCCGATGATCAAGTTGCGCAGCTGCGCGAGCGTGTAGGTGACGGAGTCCTCGTAGCTCGCGAAAAAGCCGAGGCGGTGCAGGCCGAGGTGGCGGGTCCAGCCGGCGTGGCGCGTGAAGTCCTGCTCGTGGGTCGCGACGGCGCGGGCCTGGTGCACGGTGAAATCGGCCCAGTTCCCCTGCCCCGTCGAGTTGTTGGATTCGTAGAACGGACGGCCGTAGAGCGGATTCGGCGTCACGCCGTCCGGCAGGTAACGGTTGATGTCGACGTGGATGTCGTAGGCGTTGTTGGCGAAGAGCTGCGTGGTCTGGTTGCGGTAGAATTCGTAGGAGTAGCCGAGCTCGGCGAAGGTCGACCGCGCGATCCGCTGCTCGATGGTGGCGGTGACGTTGCGGCTGCGGCGGAAGTTGTAGCGCGACCAGCCGGCGGGATTGGTGTTCCACGGCAGGCCCGGGTCCATGAGCGTCGCGGTCGTGCCCGCGCTGGCGGCGCCGTCGGCCAGGTTCACGGTGACGGTGTTGCGCACGTCCTGGAAATTCACGAACGACGGCACGCTGTTCTGCGGGAAAACGAAGAGCGCGGTCTTGGCGTTGAAGGCGTAGGCGCGCGTGGTGCCGTCGCCGAGGGTGAAGGTCGGCGCCGCCGGGCGGCCCGCGGTGGGCGCGGTCGCGGCGCGGTTGAGATAGACCTGCGGATTGCCGGCGGCCTGCGAGTCGCGCCAATGCATGTAGCCGTTGTCGCGCGCCATGGTGGTCGGCGGCCGGGCGTCGCGCCGGTGGTGATATTCGCCCTCGATGCGCACGGTCGTGCCCTTGAAGGGCTGCCAGGTCGTGGTGACGAAGGCGCGGCGGCTGTCGTCGTAACCCGGCGTCATGAAGTATTCCCGGTTCTCGCGCAGCACGATCGCGCGCACGGCGAGTTTGTTTTTGAAAATGACCTGGCTCACGTCGAACACCGTGCGCTCGGTCCCGTAGCTGTCGGCGCGGAGCGCCATCTTCTGGCGGTTGCGCGTGAGGTTGGCGCGGGCCGACGTGCTCTCTGCGGTGCCGGCGGCGCCGCCGAGTCCGAACTGCACGGCGTTGGCGCCGCTCACCAGCGAGAAGCGCTCGGTGTTGTAGGAATCGGGCTCGATCGTGGTGCGGAAATAATTGCGGGTGCGGTCGACGTTGCCGAGGCCGCGGGAGTTGGTGCCGTCGTCGGCGATGTTGCGCGAGCCGGGGCGCGAGTCGCCGGTGCCGTTGACGTTCTCGAAGTAGCTCTGCGTCGTGGCGGAGAAAAGGAACGCCTCCTCCGTCGTGGTCGCCGCGATGTCGTCGAGAAACTCCTTGGTGAACACCTGCACCTGGCCCGCGACGTCGGCGAGGTCGATCTTGCCGCGGCCACCCTGCAGCAGCGCCGTCGACATGTAGCCGCGCTCGGTGTCGGCACCGACATGAAACGGGGAAATCACCACCGGTTCGTCCTTGGCGGGCGACGACGCGGTCGACGGTGACGGTGATGACGGCGGAGCGACGCTTTGGGCCGAGAGCGGCGCCACGAGAAGCAGAGGCAACGGCGCCACCGTGCGGAGGAGCCGGGCGGCAGACAGTCGGGAGGGGGTTGGGGTCATGGGGAAAGCGCGGAAAAAGGTCAGCCCGGCCGGGCTGCCCGGGCCTGGGCGGCGGCCACGACGTCGGGCGTGACGCGGTAGCCGGCGATCAGCCAGGCCGCCGCGCCGGCGAAGAGCACCGTGCCGCCCGCGAACACGACGCGCATGGTCGTGAACGTCTCGGCACTCTGGTTCGCCTTCAAATCAGTGATCCAGCCCGTGAGGGCAAGCACCCAGCCGGAGAGGAAGATCGAGCCCGAGAGCGCCACCTTGATGGCCCACGCGAGCACGGCGTTATACATGCCCTCGCGGCGCGCTCCGCTCTCGGCGGCATCGAGATCGCAGATGTCGGCCGTCATCGAGGGAATGAGAACCAGCACGGCGACAAGACCCGGGGCCATCAGCGCCGACGGGAGCAGCAACCACCAGCCGGCGCCCGGCACGTAGCAGAACCACTTGGCGACGCCGCCGACGCCGAGCAGCGCCGTGCAGAGCAGCAGCGTCTGTTTCTTCCCGATCCGGCGGGAGAGCCGGACGATGAACGGGATCGCGACCATGCCACCGGCCTGCATCGCGGTGCCATACCACCCCTTCATCCAGGCTCCGGTGCCCATGTCACCGCCGTTCACGTAGAACACGTTCAGGTAGAATCCGGTGTTATCGATCACCAGCAGGCTCGCGAAAATCAGAATCTGCGCGAGGCAGAGCCGGACAAAGTCGGGACGCCCGAGCGTGATGCGCCAGCTCTCGAGCAGCGAAACCCGCCGCGGCGCGGGCGCATCGGCCGCAGCGACCCGCTCCGGGGTCTTCCACACGGTGATGATGCCCAACACAGCGATCGTGCCGCCGACGATCGGCGCGCAGAGCCGGCCGCCGGCCACGAGGTTGCCGCCGCCGGCGAGTTGCACCCACTTGAGCAGCCATTGGTTCACGATGCCGGACGCCTTGTGCAGCACCGACTTCGTGCCCATGAGCCGCGTGCGCTCGTGGTAATCGGACACCAGCTCCAGTCCGAGCGCCCCGTAGGGCACGATCAGCAGACTGTAGGCGATCGCCATCGCCGCCGAGCCCACGGCCAGCCACCAAAAATAGAACGTGGGCGTGCGCCCCGCCGGGAAAAACCACATCGCGGCCGCAATGCCGGCGGCGAGCAGTGCGCCGACCAAAATGAACGGACGTCGCCGCCCCCACCGGGAGCGCAGCCGGTCGCTCCAGTTTCCGACGAGCGGATCGAGAAACAGATCGAGCAGGCGGGGCAACGCGAGCGCGACGCCGACCAAGGCCGGGCTCACCAGCAGCGTCAGGTTGAAGACCGCGAACGCCAGCTGGTTGATCGAGTTGATCGCGAGGTTTTCGCCAAAGGCCGACGCGCCGTAGGCCACGCGGGTGCCGAGCCCGAGTGGGCGCGGTCCGGCCGGCGTCTCCCCGTTGCGCGCGACGCCGCTCATCCGTGCACGAGGCCCTGCCCGAAATCCGTCACGCCGCGGGCAAATTGCTTGATCCGCGTGCGCGGAAACGGCTCGAACGGCAGCGCCCGCAACGCGCCGTCCGCGACGGCGGGCTGCGTGAACGCGCGGGCGGAGAGCACGCGGACCGCCTCGGCACGGAGCTCCGCGGCGGCGGTGGCGGCGTCCGCCAGCCGATTGCGGCTCTCGCCGGGATCGTCGCGGAGGTGGAAGAGCAGTTCGCGGCCGCCGTTGGCGAGCCAGATGTATTTCCAGTCCCCGCGGCGGACCATGCACTTGAAATAGCGCGTGCCGGGGGTGCCGTAGAGACCGTGCAGGATCTCGCGGGGGGCCGCGGTGCCGCGGAGCGCGCCCAGGAGGTCGCGGCCGTCGCGCAGCTCCGGCGCGCCGCTGGCGGCGGTCGCGAGCCCGAAGAGATCGGTGAGCGCCGTCAGTCCCGCGTGGCGCAGGCCCGCCGGAATCCGCCCGGGCCAGCTCACGAGGAACGGCACGCGGCAGGCGGACTCGAAGAAACTCTCCTTCTGCCAGGCGCGATGATCGCCGAGGTGATCGCCGTGGTCGGAATAGAAACAGATGAGCGTGTTGGCGGCGTCGGGCCGCGCTTCGACGGCATCGAGGATGCGCCCGATGCAGTCGTCGATGAAGGCGATCGAGCCCAGGTAGCGGGCGCGGAGCTGGCGCGCCTGCGGCGGCGGGATGTTTTCCGCCCAGACCGCGTGGTTCATCCAGCCGAGGTAGTCGTCCGCGGCGTCGATCGCCGGATCGCCCGGCACGGGATCGGGCATGTCGTCCGGGTTGTAGAGCCGGTTGTAGGGGATCGGCGGGGCGATGGGCGGGTGCGGCGTGACGAAGGAAACGAAGCCGAAATACGGCCGCGGATCGGGGCGGGCGATTTCCTCGCGGGCCCGGCCGGTGAGCCACGCCTCGACCGTGAGGGCCACGGGCATCGCGCGCACCTGCGGCACGTAATACATGTCGGTGCGCTCGCCGTGGACCTGCTCGAGATGCGCAAAATCCGGCGCCCGGGCCCGCAGCCACTTCACGTAGTCGTCGCCGAGAAAATCCTCCTCGGTGGGCCAGAGTTCCTCGGAGTATTCGTGCGTCTGGAAGCCGAGCGGCTCGTGGCGCGGCTCGGTGTGGAATTTGCCGAGGCCCCAGGTGCGGTAGCCGCGGGCGGCGAGCGTCTGCGCCAGGTAGGGGCCGCAGCGCTCGCTCACGCGGTCGCCGGGTGCCCAGTTGCTCAACCAGCTCGTCTTCGACGGCTCGCAGCCCGTCATGATCGAGTAGCGTGCGGGCACGCAGACGGGGCAGGTGGTGTAGGCGTTGGTGCAGGCGGCGCCGCGGCGCACGAGCCGGTCGAGATTCGGCGTGCGCACGAGCGGGTGACCGAGCGCAGCGATCGTGTCGAACCGCTGCTGGTCCGTCATCACGAAGAGGATGTTGGGCGGAGCAGCGTCCACGGACGACCGGGTGGCGGCAGACGACATCAGAAGGTGAAGGTGCTGGAGAGGAGCCAGCGGGTTTCGTTGGGGATGCGGATGACGGCGATGGAGCCGTCGGGATTGGCGGTGACGGGGATGTCCTCGCTGTTGCCCCAGGCGTTGCGGACGTTGAGCTGCAGGCGCCAGTCGATGCCGCGGAAGATTTTCCGGCGGTAGCCGACCCAGAAATCGCCGGCGAGCTCGTCCTTGCCGTAGAAGGGATGCTCGAGGTCGGGAAATTGGGTCTGCAGCACGGGATCGTTGGCGGGAATCCGGTTGGGATCGGGATACAGTTTGTTGGTCGCGGAAATCTTTTCGCGCAGCGCCTGGCCGGTGAGGAACGGCGCGCCGATCGCGATCTTGCCCTGCCAGCGGACGGACGCGCCGACGCTCATCGCCTTGAGCAACGGATGCTCGAGGCCGCGCAGGTCGTAGGTGGACGTGAGGTTGGCGCGCCACTTCCGCTGCTCCGGGGAGACGGCGCCGTCGCGCGCGAGCGTGGCGGCGAGGGCGTTGCCGACGTTGCTGGCGAAGCGCTGACCGGCGGTGGAACGCTCGGGCAGCGCGGGGCCCTGGTCGATGCCGAGCAGATTCAGCGCCACGAGATTCGCGTAGACGGCGTCGGCGACCTGCTTGGTGAGCTGGGCGGAGCCGCTGACGACGGTCTCCTGCTTCGCGACGTTGAACGAGACCCGCCAGTTCCGCGTGAGGTTGCCGACCAGCTCGGCCTCCAGGCCCTTGGCGTCGAGGTCGCTGGTGTCGGTCAGGCCGGCGATGCCGTCGGAAAGGACGGCGGTGCCGGTGGCGTTGAGGCGCATGTTTTTCAGCGTGCGCGTCGGCTCGGGCAGGAGCTGCAGGAACGCGGCGTAGAGCTGTTCGTAGGACGAATAGCCGGCGGCGGTCACGCCGGGGATGGTGTTGAACGCGATGCCCTGCGTGCGCGCCGTGACGTAGCGATCCATCATGAAGCTCGGGTAATTGTAGATGCCCGCGGTGGCCCCCTGCGCGCCGGTGCTGGCGTTGGTCTGCACGGTGTGAAACTGGTTCACGCGGAGCGACACGCGGCGGTCGAGAAACTCGACGAGCACGCCGTATTCCTCGGTGGTGCCGGCGGGCGCGGGGATGATCTCGCCCTTGAGGTTGGTGCGGATGTTGACCGGGTTGAAGTTGCCGGAGGAGTTGTAGAAACCGCCGAGCTCGATGCCGAGCGGGAGGCGCTTGGTGAGGGCGCGCGGCACGCGGCCCACGGCGCTCCAGGTGAAGTTGCGCCCGCGCTCGTCGAGGTTGGGCACGGAGTTGAGGCGCAGCGCGGCGGTGTTGAGCGAGTCGTCGGGGTTGCGGGTGTTGCCGAGGCTGGAGTAGGTCTGCAGGTGGTCCCAGCGCCAGCCGGCGACGCCGACGAGGTGGTTGCCGAAGAAGTCGCTCTTCACGCTGAGCGACTGCGAATCGATGTGCTGGCGGCTGCGGGAATTGGCGTTGAGGAAGCGCGAGACGGACAGCGGCTCGGTGACGAGGCGCCGCGCGGGGAAGTCGAAGAAGGTGACGTTGTAGCGGTCGCCGTCCTTCGGGAGCGTGGCGGTCACGCTGTTGGTGATGCGCACATCGTTCAGCGTGTTGGCGCCGATTGCGGAGGGGCCGAGGTATTGGAGGATGATCGGCGTGGTGCGGAAGTTGCCGCTGTTGGTGGCCTGGAACACATCGGTGTTCAGGTTGCGCGTGGTGCTGGCCCAGCCGGTGGCATAGCTGAAGGTCTCGGCGTCGTTGCGATTGTGGGTGTGGAGGCCGGTGAACGTGTGGTTGCCGAGGGGAATGCCGAGGAACGTCTTCCCGCGCGCCTCGAGATCGAGGCGGTAGAACGCGGTGGCGCGGAAGGCCTCGCGGAGGCCCTTCTGCGTGCGATCGGTGATGCCCTGCTGGCTGATGAAGGGGCGGCCGACGTTGGGGTTGGGCTGGTCGTTGGGCAGGTATTGCGAAACGTCGATGTTGATGGCGCTGGCGGGCGAGCCGCCGCCGTTGTCGCCGAAGGAGAACGGCAGCACGCGCGTCGAGCGCGTGCGCTGCTGGTCGTAGGCGAGTTCGAAGCCGCCGCGGCCGTTGAAAAGCTCCTGCGTGAGCGCAAGGTTGCCGACCTGGAAGACCTGCTCGATGCGGTTGAGGCCGCCGCTGAGGAGGTGCTCGCGGTAGTCGAAGATCGCGCGGTTCTGCAGGGTGTAGCCGACGAAGCCGGTGGGCACGACGGTGCCGCTTGCGAACATGTCGGTGGCGTCGCGGCCGTTGGGATTGGGCGACCAGCGGATGCGGCCCATCATGCCGGCGATGCCGGCGAGCGCGGGGTTGTTGGAGCTGGCGTAGCCGGGGCGCGGCTGGTTCGCCGTGTCGAACACGAGCGGGATCTGGATGAAGTAAGGCACGCCGATGCCGGGATTGGCCGCGACGATGGCGGAGGAGACGCCGCGGTTGTCGACGGTGACCTTGGGGCGGTAGGAGAAGGTCGGGGAGCCGGCAATCAGGCGCGGATCGATCCCGGTGCCGGGCATCGCCCCGATGGCGGGATTCGGCGCCTGGAAAAAGTTCAACATCGCGTTGACCGGCGGGATCACGTTCACGGGGTTCGACTGGCTGTCGCCCATTTCGCCGGAAGCGCGCACGGAGGTCTTGCCCAGCCACGTGGACTTGGAGCCGTCGCGGAGGACGAGCGTGGCGGAGAGGAAGCCGCGGCGCTTGCGGTCGAAGGCGGGCTCCTGCCGGTAGTTGTTCTGCTCGGCGACGGTCGCGACGCGCAGCGCGAAGCGGTCCTTCACGAGCACGCGGTTGAGATCGAGGCTGCCGCGGTAGGAGTTTTCCGAGCCGAAGCGGCTCGCGATCTCGGTGCGGTTGCGGCGCAGCTGCGGCTGCACGGTCGAGCCCTCGATGATGCCGGCGGGATTGGCGATGCCGAACAGCAGCGAGTTGGGGCCGCGCGCGATGGTGACGCCGGAGGCGTTGTAGGCATCGAACGGGATGTCGGTGAGGAAATAGTCGCGCGTGACGGTGGCGGCGCCAATGCCGCGCACGCGGTTGTTGCCCTGCGGGTTCTCGCGGGCCTCGGATTGGTCGGGGCGGCCGCCGGAGACGGTGCCGCCGGCGAAATTGCCCGAGACGCCGCCGACCTCGGTGGCGGTGGTGAGCGAGAGCAGCTCGCCCAGGTTCGTGGCCGCGGTGTCCTTCAGGAACTCGGGCGTGACGATGCTGATCGCGGCGCCGACGTCGCGGAGCGCGGTGTTGATGCGCGTGCCGGCGAGCGTGCTGGCGGCGGAGTAGCCGACGTTGTCGTCCTCGCGGATGACGAAGGGATCGAGCTTCACGGCCTCGTCGGCCGGGGCGGCGGGAGCGGCCGGGGCTGGAGTCGGCGCGGCGGTGGACTGGGCGAACGCGGCGGGCGCGAGCGCGAGCAGGAGCGGAAAACAACGGAGCGATTGCATGGGGTAGAAAGCAGCGGGCGGCGGCGGCATTGCCGCGGACCCGGGGCAGGACAAGGAGGCGGCGATCAGAAGTCGAACTTGGTCGTCAGCGTCCAGCTGCGCGGGAGGCGGATGAAGTAGGACGACGGGTCGAGCGGCGGCGGCGTGGCGCCGGGGGCGACGACGGCGGCGCGCGAACGGCGGATGATCGGCCCGGACTCGTCGAGCAGATTGGCGATGTTGAGCTGGACGGTGGCGCGCGCGTTTTTCACCCAGGGGACGCGCGTGCGGTAGCGGAGGCTGAGATCGAAATCGAGCGTGCTCCGGCCGAAGCGCGGGACGGTCTCGAGCAGCGTGCCGCTCGCGACTCCGCCGGTGCGGACCTCGTAGGCGCCGGTGTAGGCGCCGGAGCGGTAGCGCGTGCTGAGCGTGGTGCCGAAGCCCCGCAGGAATTTCTGAAAATCGTAGGTCGCGGTCAGGTTGGCGTTCATTTTCCCGCCGCCGAAATTATTGCCGAGCGAGTCGATCGCGTCGTCGAGTTCGCGGTCGAGGTAGTCGAGCAGGCTGTTGACGGTGACGGCGGGATTGGCGGCGGTGGCGAGATTGCCGACGTTCACCGCCGGATTCTTCGTCTGCAGGTCCCGGATGTAGGCGCGGAGTTCCGCGGCCATGGGGCGCGTGAACTTGAAGAGGTTTTCGCGTTCGCGCTCGGTCTTGGAGAACGTCGCGCGCAGGCGGAGGCCGGGCAGCGGATTCGCGGTGAGCCGCGCCTCGTAGCCGCGGCTGGCCTGGTCGAGCATGTCGGCGTTGGCGTTGTAAACGGGGCGCAGCAGCGGGAACCGCGCCTTCAGGTCGGCGACGGCCGCGGGATCGGCGGAGTTGAACAGGCGGGCGGTGCCCGCGGGGTTGTTGAGGATGGGGAAGACGGCGTTGTAGGCGCCGCGGAGGCTGTCGATGGTGTTGAGGTTGAGGGTGAGGACCTCGGTCACGTCGTTGTTCGTGGTGTCGAAGTAGCCGACATCCAGATACACGCGCTCGCCAAAGAGTTCGAACTTCAGGCCGGCGTCGAGGCCCTCGCCGGCGGTGTTGGGCGGCGTGACGGCATCGGGCCCGACGACGTTGCCGCGCGGCGGGCCGAAGTTGGTGCTCCGGTTGCCGTAGACGGACATCCACGAGGTGAGGTGAAACACGCCGCCGTAGGTGCGGGTGGGACCGGAGGTGGTCGTCTTGGCGACGATGCTGCGGTCGAGCACGAGGAGGCCGTTGCTCGCCTCCCAGCCGGGCGGGCGGACGCGCCGCTGGCCGTAGACGTAGTCGGTCGCCTCGTCGACGCGGTAGCCGGCGGTGAGCACGAGGCGGTTGCGGAAGAAACGGCTCTGCGCGGCGACGAGGTAGGAGAACTGGCGCGCAGTGCGGAGCGCCTCGCCCTCGCTGACCCAGCCGGACTTGAGCGGGCCAAGCGTGGGGTGCGTCCAGGTGAGCTCGGACAACTCGCGCCAGTCGGGGACGAAGAAATTGGCGGCGTCGAGCGGCGAGGCGTAGCGGCGGCGGACGACGCCGTTGCTGGTGTTGACGGGGTCGGCGTTGAACGGGGCGTTGAGCCAGGAGTCGCGGAGATTCTCGCTGCCGGCGGAGCGCTCCATGTAGGCGACGGTGCCGACGACGCGGTGCGAGCCGAACCAGCGGCCGAGGTCGAACTGGCCGGCGGCGGTGCCCTGGATCGTCTTGCGCTCGCTCTCCTGCGTGCGGTGCAGCCAGCGCGACTGCGTGTAGTATTGGCCCGCAAACGGGTTCACGACCTGGCCGGCGGCGTTGGTGGCGAGCGCGGCGGCGCCGAGGTTCTTGAGCTGGGCGGAATTGGTGAACGTGCCGTTGCCGTCGACGAGGATGGTCGCGCCGCTGGCGGCGCCGTTGGCGAAGGCCTGGTAGGTGTCGGCGGCGGTCTCCTCGCGCGCGGCCGAGAGATTGACGTAGAACTTCTCGGCGACCTTTTGGTCGATCGCGACCGCGAGGATCTCGCGCTCCACGCCCTTGCGGCCGCCGGGGCCGTTGATGTTGCCGCGGGGAGTGAAGAACCGCGGGTCGATCGTCTGCCGGTTGTTGGCGTCGTTGCTGCCGAGGCTGGAGTTGCTGAAGAGCGAAGTCGCGGCGTTGATGATGTAGGAGCGGTCGCCGTTCTGGATCACGACGGGGCTGACGCCGGCGCCGATGAAGTTGAACGCGGTGGGCGAGCCGGCGGGATTGACGAGGGCGTTGCGCTGCGCGGCGGTGAGCGTCTCCCAGCCGACGGGCAAATTGTAAGTGGGCGAACCGCGGGCGAGCCAGTTGGTGACGTAGGGATTGACGAGATGCGGGCCGGGATAGGCGACGCTGCCGGTGGTCTTTTCGCGCTCATACTCGACGCGGACCTCGGTGCGGGCGCTCGCGCGCCACGTGCCCGCGAGCTGGAAGCCGTCGGTGTTGTCGGTGAAGTTGGCGCGGTATTTCTTGCCGCGGTTGGCGATGGCGTTGAGGCGGAGGCCGAGCGTCTGCGGGAGGAGGACCTGATTCACGTCGAGCGTGGCGCGGCGGCTGTTGTTGCTGTCGAAGAGCAGGTCGAAGCCGTAGGCGGGGCGGTTGAGCTTGGCGCGCTTGGTGGTGATGTTGGCGACGCCGCCGGCGCTGCCGAGGCCGAAGAGGATGGCGTTGGGGCCGCTGGAGTTGTCGATGCGCTCGACGGTGTAGAACGCGGGGCGCGAATCGGTCTCGAGGTAGTTGCGCGCCATCGAGCCGCCGAGGCCGCGCGAGCGGAAGTTCACGTTGAGCTGCGCGCCGGGGAAGATGGTGTTGATGACGCCCTGGCTGTCGAAGTCGCCGAGGTCTTCGGAGAAGTTGGTCGAGTAGGCCAGCGCCTCCTGCAGCGTCGTGGCGCCGATGTCGTCGAGGAAGTCCTTGGTGAGCACGTCGAGGACGCCCGGGGTGTCCTTGAGCGACGAATTGAGGCGCGAGCCGGCGAGGGTGTTCTGCGCGCGGTAGCCGGTGTCCTGGTCGGCGAAGACGTTGAACGGCGAGAGTTCGACGACGCCGTCGCCCGGGCGGGCCGTCGCGGCGGGCGAAGGGGCGGCCGCGGGAGCGGACTGGGCATGGGCGGACGCCGCGGCGTGCAGCAGAACGAGGGCAAGCAATGCACGCAGAATGGGAGAGCAGCCGTGGGTAGTCATGGGGTGGGAAATCAAGTCGTGGCGGCGGGGCGATCCGTTTCCGTCAGGGTCGAACCTCGATCGTCGCCCGTCCGGTCACGTCGGCATCCGGCAACCAGCGGTCGCCGGCGCGGCGGGCGGGCACGGGCCGCCCGTCGATGAAAACGCCGCGCGAATCCGCGGCGGCGGGAAGTTCGAGTTTGGCCGCGACGCCCGCGGGAAGTTCGAGGGAGAGCCGGAACACGGCGCCGGTTTCCCAGCTCGCGTGCACGGCGCCGCGGGGCGTCGGCACCTTGCCTTCGGCGCGCTGAAGCGGACCGGGATACGGGCGAATCACCGCGCGGCTCCAGCCGGGTGCGAGCGCCTGCACGCCGAGGACGAAGCGCGGCAGCAGGTTGGCCGGCGCGGCGCCCCAGGCGTGATTCCAGTCCTGGTTGGGTTTGAATTTCTGATCCCACGCTTCCCACGTGATCGTCGTGCCGCTTTCCAGCATGTGCCGCCAGCTGCGCTGGCCCGGAGCGACGATCAGGGCGAACGCCGCGTCCGCCGCGCCGTTCCGAAACAGGCCCTCGAGCAGGTATTGGGCGGCGTAGACCGAACAGGCCATCCCGCGCGACACCACGAACCGGGTCACGCGGGCGCGCTCGCTTTCCGGCACCAGGCCGAAGGCGAGCGGGAAGAGACTCGAATGCTGCGCGGCATGGTCGGTGCCCTCGCCGTCGCGATACACGCCGCGGGCGGAGTCGAAGAGTTTCGCGTTGAAGGCGGCGCGGCCCGCGCGCTCGCGGGCGGTGAAGTCGGCGGCGTCGGTCTCGTTTCGCGCGACCGCCGCCAGCTCGGTCATCAACGCGAGTCCGTGGAGGAAGAACGCATTCGCGACGGTGTTGACCGGCGTGAACACAAAGCCGTCGCGCTCGGCCGCCGGCCAATCCACGAGGTCGCCTTTGCGGATCTGCGCGGGAGTGCTGGTGATGAGACCGTCGGCGCGGACCCGCTCGAGGAGCAGTTTCGATTTCAACGCGGAGTAGCGCGACGCGACCCAGGCGGCGTCGCCCGTGTGGCGCCAGTCGGCGTGGAGCATCATGATCAGGTGGGTGGCCCACTCGGTCGGCCAGGTCGCGTTGGCCATCAGGTGATCGTAGGTATCGCGCGCCATCCGGAGGTCGCGGTCGGTGTAGTAGTGGGAGATCTGGTTGAGGTAGGCGTCGGCCTCGTAGGGAATCCGCTCGCGGTCTCCGTCGACGTAGACCCCGGCGAAGGTCGTCGCCTTGATCGAGTAGCGGCAAAGCTCCCAGATGCGGTTCAGCAGGTCGTCGGAACACCGGAAGGCCGCGGCGGTGTCGTCCCACGTCGCGGCGAAGCCCGCCTGCCGCCGGAGGTGCTCCGGCCGGAGCTCGCCGCCCCACCCTTCGATCTCGACCCAGCGAAACGGCAGCACGACGCCCCACTCGGGCGGCGTGAGCACGGCGGAGGGCGTGATATGACCGAACTGGTCCGGCTTCTCGTCGGGTTTGACCTGCCGGGTGTTGCGGGCATCGGGCGTCGGCGCGGCGACGAGCGGCTTGGAACCGCCGAGGGCGACCTCCGCGCGGGCATAGCGGACCGAGCCCGGCGGCTTGCGGTTGATGCGGCCGGCCGCCATCGCTTCGCCGAAATGCACCGTGACCGTGCCCTTCGCGTCCGCTGGCGGCGCGAGCCGCAGGTTGCCGAAGGCCACGCGGCCGAAATCGACCAGATAGGCGCCGGGACCGAGCGGCGTGATCGCGACGGGGGCCTCGGCCACCAAGTGAATCGGAGCCGCCAGGCCCGCCAGCCCGGACAAGAGAATCCCCAACAGGAAAATGCGCGCGCGGCGGGCGCAGGACGCGACCGCCGCAGAGCCCGACCGACCGAGGGTTGCCTCAAGGCGAACGGCCGTCATGCGGGTCAGAACTCGAACGAGTTCGACAACTCGTAGGCGCGGGCCGGCGCCATGGCCCAGATGGGCGAGCCGTCGGGGTTGGCGGCAAAGACACGGAGGCCGTGCTCGCCGAAAAGATTCTGCGCGTTGAGCTGCACGCGCCAATTGACTTTGCCGTTGAAAATGCGGCGCCCGTAGGTCGCGAACAGGCCGCCGGAAAGCTGGGCGGAGCCGCGGTATTCCTTGGAGGTGTCGGAGACGCGCCCGGGGAAGTTCGAGAGGCCACCGAAGTTGAAGGTCGTGTCCTTCTGCGCGTAACCGAGCACTTTGCCGGACTCCCAGCGCAGGTTGCTCCCGAGGGTGAAGCCCTTGAGCCGGCCCTCGCTGAAGCGGTAGCGGCCGACGAGGCGCGCGGTGTATTCCGAGATTCCGCGGTTGGAGATGCCCTCCTTGAGAATCTCGTTCACGTAGTTGCTCGCGATCGTGTTCACGAACGTGTCCACGAGGCGCGTCGACGTCGCGGAGGTCGTCGTGCCGTCGGCCCGGAGGCCTTCGGCGAAGTATTTTTTGTAGAACGGCGCGCGGACGGCGAGGAAGTCGGCCAGCTCGCGGCCCACATT
>JACCDX010298470.1_pt1 | contig 17202 bp, 14 predicted proteins | sample 7449681 | NCBI WGS metagenome assembly JACCDX01 (sample SAMN15323450, study PRJNA562643) | freshwater metagenome | isolation source: river surface water | place: USA:Blue River Watershed | collected 2017-08-18 | reverse complement strand
TGCCGGCCGAGGTTGCCCGCCCGTCAATAGTGAGGCTTACACTTATGGATGCAGGCAGTAAGAAATTCGAGACCGTAACGGTAATGTTGGCCGAGTAACTGCGGCTGAATTATTAGCATATAATACATTCGATACCCCGCAGCAATGCGGGGTATTGTCTTATAGGGAGATAAGATAAAGTGACGGCGGCGGCAGCCCGCCAGCGTTCCGTTATCCTGTAAGTTGGCTACATTTGCGGTATGTTCAGGGAGGTATTTGACAGCTACGACAGAGGGGAAGTTTTGAGCAGGATCTACTCGATGACTGCTGCCGATGTGGAGCGTGCATTGCATGCAAGGAAGCGTACTACGGAAGACTTTATGGCGTTGATCTCTCCTGCGGCAGCCCCGTATCTGGAGCAGATGGCGCAGATGAGCAAGGCTATAACCCAGAAGCGTTTTGGTAAGACGATACAGTTGTATGCACCCATGTATCTTTCCAACGAGTGCCAAAATATCTGTACTTATTGCGGGTTCAGTCTGGATAACAAGTTGCGCCGCCGTACACTGACGGGTACTGAAATATTGCAGGAAGCGCTGCATCTGAAGGCGCAGGGTTTCGGGCATGTGCTGCTGGTGACGGGCGAGGCCAACAAGACGGTGGGGGTTGACTACATGGTGGATGCGATAAGGGTATTGAAACCTCACTTTGACAACATATCGATAGAGGTGCAACCACTGGAAGAAGACGAGTACAGACGATTGAAAGACGAAGGGGTGTATGCGGTACTTGTTTATCAGGAGACCTACGACAACGAACATTACAAGGACTATCATCCGAAGGGAAAGAAGTCTAATTTCTATTACCGCCTTGATACACCCGACCGACTGGGCAGGGCAGGGATACACAAGATAGGATTGGGCGTGCTGATAGGGCTGGAGGACTGGCGTGCTGATAACTTCTTTACGGCACTGCATGTTAGCTATCTGGAGAGAAAATACTGGCAGACGAAGTATAGCATTTCGTTCCCAAGGTTGCGACCCGCTGAGGGACTAATAGAACCGAAGGTGGCAATAAGCGACAGGGAACTGGTGCAGCTGATATGTGCATGGCGGATCTTCAATGAAGAGATAGAGTTGTCGGTATCGACGAGGGAGGGGGAATTGTTCAGAGATAATATCATTCAGTTGGGCGCTACTACCATAAGCGCGGGATCGAAGACGAACCCTGGCGGGTATACGGTGGAGCCTGAGTCGCTGGAGCAGTTTGAAATAGATGATAGCCGGTCGGCAGCGGAAGTGAAGCAGATGATAGAGCGTAAGGGTTATAAGGCAGTGTGGAAGGATTGGGAGCAATGGGGAGTGGGAGTTGGGGGTTAGGAACCTGCCTGCCAGCCGGCAGGTTAGGAATTGGGTTTTGGAATTGGTGTTTGGGTTTTGTGATTTGTGATTTGGAACCTGCCTGCCGGCAGGAAGGTTTGTGATTTTAGTGTGTGTTGACAAACGAAGAAATATCAAGATATAGCCGGCAGATAATGTTGCCGGAGATTGGCCGTGCCGGACAGGACCAGCTGAAGGAGGGGCGTGTGCTGGTGGTGGGTGCCGGTGGTCTGGGATGCCCTGTGCTGCAATACCTTGCTGCTGCCGGTGTAGGTACAATAGGCATTGTTGATGGTGATACGGTGGATGTGAGCAACCTGCAACGGCAGGTGCTGTATGGAACAGAAGATATAGGCAAGGGCAAGGCTGCTACAGCGGCGGCGAAACTGGGAAGGATGAATCCGCATGTGCGGTTTGTGGTGCATGAGGTATTTGTGGATAGGGACAATGTGCTGAACCTGTGCCGCGACTACGATATAGTGGTGGATGGCTCAGATAATTTCGCGACTCGCTATTTGCTGAATGATGCCTGTGTATTGACGGGTAAGGTATTAGTGTCCGGGGCGATATTCAAATTTGAAGGTCAGGTATCGGTATTCAATTATAAGGGTGGGCCGACGTACAGGTGTCTGTTTCCTGAGCCGCCGGGCGAAGGGGAATCGCCGAACTGTGCCGACATAGGCGTGGTGGCCACACTGCCCGGCATTGTGGGGGCCATACAGGCAAATGAAGTAATAAAGGTGCTGACAGGTGCCGGCGTGGTGCTATCGGGCAAGTTGCTGCTGATGGATGTGCTGACCATGCAAACAAGCATGTTCTCGTTTGCTGCAAATGAAGCCAACAGAAATATAAAGGAGTTGCCTGCTACCATGCCGGAGCAATGTGCAGTGCCACCGGCGCAGTTGACGTATGATGAGTTGCTGCAGTTGCTGCAAGCAGGGGAGGTGCAATTGGTGGATGTGCGGCCTGAAGAGGATCACGCCCTTGCCAATATCGGCGGCGTGAACATTCCTATCTGGCAACTGGAGGCGGAAGCAGGTCAACTGGACCCAGCCAGACATACAGTGGTATATTGTGCTACAGGTGTGCGCAGCAGGCATGCGGTTCTGATGTTGCAGCAGTTGGGCTTTGGCCGTGTGAGCCATCTGCATGAGGGTATGAACGGAGTGCCCGCTTAGGTTTGTTATCCCAAATTTTTCAGGGTGTTGGTAAATGCTTGCAGGGGATCTTGTGCCTGCCAGATACTGCCGAGTAGCGCGGCTCCATCGAACCCTTCGTTTTTCAAGGTGATAATATTGGTTTGGTCGATGCCGCCGAGCGCATAAATGGCGGGGGCTGTGCCGGAGGCATTCTGTTGTGCCTTTACGGCCGATAATTGGCTGCGATCTATGCCGGCCAGGTAGCCGGGTTTTGAGATGCTGTTGAATACCGGGCTTATGAACACGTAGCGGTAGGGGATGGTGTTTTCTGTGATCTCTTGCCAGCTATGGAACGAGGTAGAGGTAACTTTTGCAGGAATGCCGTGTGTTATTGATGACAGGGTGGGCGCCAGGCGGGTGGCGGTATTGAGGTGGATGCCTCCCAACCCGAGGTCGTGCAGCAGATGAAAGTGGCTGTGAATGACGATGCGTTGGCGGAATTGCGGATGTATAGTAGAAATGTATTGTGTGAGCTGTGCCTCAGATGCCCCGTATTTACGCACGTGCAGCCGCTGTAGCCCCGCAGCGAAGAGGCTGTTGGCAATGCCGGTCTCGTTCGGCATTTCATTTTCGGGAGTGAGCAATACGATCTGCATTTGTATGTGGATGGCTGCAAAAATACGGATAGGGAAGCGTTAAGGTTATGTCGCGATAAAAGAAAGATGTGCTGCAGATGGGGCATGGTCAATATCTTTGCCGGGAAATGAGAACACAAATCAGCCGGATCGCCAGAATATTGCTACCCTTTGCCGGAGTGCTGCTGCTGCCCGGATGCAAGGAAAAGAAGCAAGCACCTGCCGCGGCGGGGCCCAAGGGGCCGAAAGTGCTGCATGCTGAGGGCATAGTGGTGAAGCCTGTTGTTTTTCAGGATAATTATACAACAACCGGAACTTTGCTGCCGAATGAAGAGGTGAGCGTGATGCCCGAAGTTTCGGGGCGTATCACTTCCATATCTTTTAAAGAGGGGGCTGAGGTGCGCCAGGGGCAGGTGCTGGTGCAGCTATATAATGAAGACCTGAAGGCCCAATTACAGAAGTTGCGGGCGCAGCGCGAATTGCAGGTGAAGAGAAAGGGCAGGCAGGCCGCATTGCTGGAAGTGGGCGGCATCAGTCAGCAGGAATATGAGACGACTACTACACAGATACAATCGATGGAGGCTGACATAGCTTATGCCGAAGCGCAGTTGCGTAAGACCACTATCAGCGCACCATTCTCGGGCCGCACGGGCATCAGGAATGTAAGTGTAGGGGCTGTGGTGACACCTGCATCGGTGATAACCACGCTGCAGCAGACGGGCCAACTGAAGATGGATATGAATGTGCCGGAGCAATACAGGAGTGAACTGAAGCCGGGCAAGCAGTTGCGCTTTACGGTGACGGGGCAGGCAGATACTTTTGTTGCAACCATTGCCGCTACAGAGCCTACTGCCAACACTGCTACAAGGACGGTGAAGGTGCGCGCGGTGACGGATAACAGAAACAACAAATTGGGGGCAGGCGCGTTCACGCATATAGTGCTGCCGTTTGAAAACAATGACCATGCCCTGATGGTGCCATCGCAGGCGGTGATACCAACCAACCGCGAGAAGATGGTGGCGGTGGTGAAAAATGGCAAGGCGGTGATGACGCCTGTATTGCTGGGGGCGCGCACAAGCGACAAGGTGCAGATATTGCAGGGGCTTGCCGTAGGTGATACCGTGCTGGTAACGGGCATTATGCAGGTGAAGCCTGATATGCAGGTGGAGGTGCGGGTGAATGAGTAATGATCAGGTACTTTGGTCCACGGTGCCGAAGGGTTAGTTTTATATAGGAAGATTTGCATAGGAGATAAAGGGAGAAGCCTGCAAGACAACTTGCAGGCTTCTCCCTTTTCTTTTATAGTATTGATCGCTTATTTGGCGAGGTACATCACTTCTTTGATGAGTTTCACTGTGCGTGGAACGTCGGGCAGGTATGCTGCTACGAGGTTGGGTGCATAGTGCATGTTGGCATCGGCAGAGCAGATGCGGCGGATAGGTGCATCGAGGTAGTCGAATGCTTCTTTCTGCACGCGGTAGCTGATCTCGGAAGAGATGCTGCCGAACGGCCATTGCTCTTCTACTATCACGAGGCGGTTTGTTTTCTTAACTGATTCAACGATGGTGTGCCAGTCGAGCGGGCGGATGGTGCGCAGGTCTATCACTTCGGCGCTGATGCCTTCGTGTGCCAGTTCCTCTGCTGCAGCCATAGCTACTTTCATCATCTTGTTGTAAGAAACGATAGTAACATCGGTACCGGCGCGTTTTACGTCGGCTTTGCCGATAGGGATGATGTATTCTTCTTCAGGCACCTGACCGAGGTCGCCGTAGAAAGATTCGCTCTCCATGAAGACAACAGGATCTTCGTCGCGTATAGCTGCTTTAAGGAGGCCCTTAGCATCGTATGGGTTGATGGTAGAGATCACTTTGAGGCCGGGAACGTTTGCGTACCAGCTTTCGAACGCCTGTGAGTGCTGTGCACCGAGCTGACCTGCAGACCCGTTTGGTCCGCGGAAGACGATGGGGCAGGTGAACTGGCCACCGCTCATAGAAACTGTTTTGGCGGCGTGGTTCACGATCTGGTCTATGGCCAGTTCAGCGAAGTTCCACGTCATGAACTCAACGATGGGACGGGTATTATTCATAGCGGCACCAACACCGATAGCAGCGAAGCCAAGCTCCGCGATGGGGGTATCGATGACCCTGCGTGCGCCGAATTCATCGAGCATGCCCTGGCTTACCTTGTAGGCTCCATTGTACTGTGCTACTTCTTCGCCCATGAGGAATACGCGCGGGTCGCGACGCATTTCTTCTTCCATTGCTTCCCTGAGTGCCTGACGTAATGGTATTGTACGCATAGTATGTTGCTGTGTATTTATTTTAAAGTTACTTTGAAACGAGTCTAAGAAGTTGCAAATGTACTACGAAACATGTTAATTTTCCTTTCTTCTGAAGGTGACAAATGAAGTATCTGCGAGGTCTTCTTCAATTTGTTTAACGAAGGTGAGTGTCATTTCGTTTTTGTCAATGCTTGCTATCTGGATCCGGATGTGTTCGGTATGTCCCAGTTCGTTGGTTTCAAGGAGATCCAGCATGCCGTCTTTGTCTATGAACCAGGTGCCTTTTTCGGTTTTGCCGGGAAAGTTGAAGATGACGGTGCTGTCGGCATTAAAGATGATCTCGCTTTGGGTGTCTATGCTCATTTGCGCGGCATAGGCACTGTCGAACTGGATGCGGAGTTCGCGGCGAAGGCTGTCCATGTTCACTACTCCGTATATGGCTCGGTTAACAGCATCTGTATTGCCTTTGCCCATAGTGTCCAGAAAGAGGCGGCTGCGGCTGAAGAAGTGGTCTCGGTCGTGGTTTACTACACGAACCGACCGCCATTTGCCCAGCATTTTACGGGTCTCATTGTCGCGGCAGGAGAACAGCGTAGCAGTAAAAAGCAACAGGAGCAGACCAAATCTGACCGAAAGACGCGATATGTTGTATGCCTGTGCCTTCCCCATTGGGAAAAATAAAGTTTACTCCAGTTCTATCAAAACAGCACCTTTTTCTACGGCGGTACGTTCTGTGGCCTTAATTGCTTTGACTGTTGCCGGGCCGGTAGCCTTGAGGATATTTTCCATTTTCATGGCCTCGAGTATGACCAGGCCATCGCCTTTGTTGATCTGCTGACCGGGCTCCACCAATATCTTCAGTACCAGGCCGGGCATGGGTGCTTTCACCGGTTCGGCCTTCTGCATAGACTTGAGGTCGAGCCCCATGTTGCTGAGCAGCAGGTCGATAGGTTCCTGAATGGTGGTGGTGTACAGTTGTCCGTTGACACGCACAGAGACCGTTTTCGCCTTGGTATCTACCGACTCAATGATGGCAGTGTAGCTCTTGTTATTGAGCAGCACGCTGATGAGGCCGTTTGGCTGAAACGATATATCGGGAGTGGCTGAATTGCCGTTGATCTCGATGGTATCGTTTTTATGGTCGATGTTATATGTTTTCTTTTCGTTTACGGTAACCTGCAACATTGGACAAATATAAAGAGAACAAAAATAGGGATTTAGGAATGGTTTACAGAAAAATATCCATACCCCGTTTGTATATATAAAAATAAAAAACGAGGCGTTTGCGACGCCTCGTTTTTGCAGTTCGGTATATGATGATTATTTAGCTGATAACTCTTTTACTTTGGCAAAAACTTCGTTCTCACCTCCTTCTTCGTAACCTATGTGTTTCCATGCTGCTTTACCTTCTTTGTCAATGATGAGGGTGAAGGGAACCGACTGGAAGTTGAGTGAGCGTTTGAGATCGGCATTTGGGTCGATGAAGTAAGGGAAAGACCAGCCCTGAGAGATGGCGTAGGTGCGTACCAGACCTTCGGCACGTGCCTCATCTACAGACATGGTCATGAAGTTGAAGTCTACTTCCTTTTTCCACTCGGGGAGCTTCATAGTGATGTTTTTGATCTCTTTTTTGCATGGAACGCACCACGTAGCCCAGAAAGACACCACAGTTACTTTTCCTTTTTCAAAGATCTGGTTGAAAGGGACTTTCTTACCGGTGTTCACGTCTTTAACCTGAGTAGTTGGTAGTTCCTGGGCGAAAATGGTTGATGACGCGAGCAGGCAAACGAATGCAAAAAGGATTTTCTTCATAATTTTTTGTTTTTTAAAATAATAGCGAAAACTTTGCCACTTTTATTTCGAGGGCTAATTTCGGAAGAAACTTTAACAATTCTCACTTATAGATGAAAAAACAATTCTTATTGGCAATAGCGTTTCTTCTTGGGGGAAACGCCTTTGCGCAAGGTACGTTTTCGGGTGACCTTATGATGAACCTTAACTTCTTTATGAAGGACACGAACATAAAGGCATCCGGAAATCCGCTGTATGATAATGCGCTGAGCGGAAGCGACGCGTGGCTGTCATTGCGGTATGCGATAAACGGGTATACATTTTTTGTGAGGGCAGACGGATTTAACAACTCGAACCTAAAGCAACCTTTGTCTCCGAACACCGACTTTGGCATAGGTGCATGGGCTATCAGCAAGGAAATGGACAATCTGTCATTGACAGTGGGTTCGATCTATGACCAGATAGGCAGCGGTATCCTCTTCCGTTCGTACGAAGACAGGGGATTGCTGATCGATAACGCGTTGATGGGTTTCCAGTTGAAGTACAAGTTCGGCGACCATTTCTCCATGAAAGGATTTACCGGTCAGCTGAAGAACAACAACAGTGATAATAACCTGGTGAACAATGTGCGTTATGCACCTGTTATAAAGGGTATTGCGGGAGAGGGAGATGCGGCAATAGGCGATGTGCGCCTGATGCCCGGATTCGGTGTGTTGAACAGGACGCTCGATGCCGGGTCCATGACATCGGTAGCTGCGGCGATAAATGCGCAGGACACGGCGTTGCGCTTTTTGCCCAAGTACAATATGTACGCTTTCACCGCATACAACACTTTGGTGTATAAAAACCTGTCGTGGTATGTGGAGGGTGCGTACAAGACCAGCGAGGCGATAACAGTTGTGAACCAATATGATGCATTGTTCGGCAAACTTGCAGACAGGGACGGCAATGTTGTATATACCTCTCTCAACTACGGACGGAAGGGGTTGGCAGTAAGCCTGACGGGTAAACGTACCGAAGACTTCACGATGCGTACATCGCCAAATGAAAACGTGCTGAAAGGTATGCTGAACTGGCAGCCGGTTGTAGCGGTGCTGAGGCCTATGCGTCTGATATCGCGTTACATGCCTGCATCGCAGGATCAGTCGGAAATGGCAGGAACTGCGCAAGTGAATGTGGCACCGAATGAAGTAACGAATTTCACCGGTACGTATACGCACATGAATACACTGACAGGTGAAAAGCTTTACAGGGAGGCATATATTGAAGGTATCTATCAGGGATTGGATAAGTGGGTGCTTGAGGGTGGCGTGCAGTATATGGAGTACAACATAGACGCTTACCAGATCAAGGGTATTCCGTTCCTGACGTTGTATTCTACAACCCCATTTGCAGAGATCACTTACAAATTCACGGACACAAAATCTATGAGGCTGGAGTTGCAGTATATGAATGCAGTGAAAGACTACGGTTCATGGGCGTTCGCGTTGCTGGAGTACAACATTGCGCCAAGGTGGTCGTTCACGGTATCAGACATGTACAACACAAAACCGAATCCGGGTGCAGACAATCCAAACTACAAGAACCCGGGTAACCACTACTACAACTTCTTTGTAGCGCACACGCGTGGTGCCAACCGTTTTACGCTGGCCTATGTGAAGCAGGTGGACGGTATGAACTGTTCGGGAGGTGTGTGTCGTTATGAGCCGGCGTTCAGCGGCGTGAGGGCATCTGTGACATCGAGCTTCTAAAGTGAATCCGGTAAATAATTTGTAGTGACCCTTTTGAAAACCATAACGGCGGCGGCACTGATGCTTGGCAGTGCTGCAGCAGGCCGGGCGCAGGAAAACAAGAAAGTACTTATGGCATTGCCGGTGGTATCGCCGGTGGCAATTGACGGTAAACTCACTGAGCCCGAATGGGCAACTGCAGCAAGGGCTGAAGGGTTCATTCAGTCGGGGCCAAGGCCCGGGCAGCCGGGCTCTCAGCCAACGAAGGTGAGCATTTTGTATGACGATGAGGCGGTGTACGTAGGCGCCATGCTGTTTGAGCAAAGTAGGGACAGTGTAATGCGGCAACTCTCGCCGAGAGATGATTTTGAGAATAGTAATGTGGATGCATTCGGGGTGACGTTCGATACCTATTTCGACAAGCAGAATGCAACACAATTTATTGTTACCGCGGCAGGTGTGCAGGCCGATGGCATTGTGAAGTTTGATGCTGCCGACCGGTCGTGGAATGCTGCATGGTACTCGCGCGTATCGCATACCGACAGTGGTTGGAGTGTGGAAATGAAGATCCCTTATTCGGCATTGCGATTCCCGAAAACAGAAGTACAGCAATGGGGTGTGAATTTTTTCAGGGTCATCAGGCGCTACAGGGAGCGGTCTTACTGGAACAAAGTAGATCCTGCGGTAACCAATGTGGTGGGGCAGAGTGGTGTGCTGCAAAATATCGCCAATATCAAGTCGCCGTTAAGGTTGGCGTTGTTGCCATACATTTCTGCATATGCGGAGAACTATAACGGCAATACGGCACATACCGTTAACGGTGGTATGGATGTGAAGTATGGGGTGAGTGAGAGTTTTACGCTGGACATGACATTGGTGCCCGATTTCGGTCAGACACTGTTTGACAACAGAGTGCTCAATCTGTCGCCGGTGGAGGTGCGGTATGATGAGCGTCGGTACTTCTTTACAGAAGGTGTGGACCTCTTTAATAAAAATGACCTTTTTTATTCGAGGAGGGTGGGAGGTGTACCCGTGAACGTGCGCATGCTAGGCGGGCAACTGGATACTAACGAGGTTGTGACAGAGAACCCTGCCAATACACGATTGTATAATGCTGCCAAGTTTTCGGGGCGTACCAAGGGAAGAACAGGTATAGGGATATTTAATGCTGTATCGGCGCCAACGATGGCAACGGTAGCAGATACAATAACCGGTGCTGACCGGAAGATAGAAACATCGCCACTCACGAATTATAGTGTGCTGGTGCTGGATCAGGCCTTGAAGAACAACTCATATGTGAGCCTGGTGAACACGAATGTGTACCGTGCTGAGAACAGCTATAATGCCAATGTGAGCGCGCTGCTCTTCAAAATAGCAGATAAGAAGAACCGGTACGGCGCCAGTGGTGGTGCCGATGTGAGCCAACTGATCTATGATACAGGTGTTGTGGCCGGTCATCGGGGTAGCCTGAACTTTGGCAAGCAGAGCGGAAACTATACCTGGACCATGATGACCAGAATGGTGACGGATAAATTCAATCCGAATGACCTTGGGTATCTGGACCGCAACAATATTATATCGGCTGTGCTGTATAATGTGTACAATACGTACAAACCATTCTGGGTGTTCAATTACACCTACAACAAAATAGGGCTTGAGTACTACCGTTCCTACAATCCGTGGGCTTATGCGCGGTCGGCAGTGCATGGCAATCACACATACACGTTCAGGAACTTCCTTACTACAGGTGTGTACTGGGACTGGACCCCTGCCGAGTCGTATGATTTTTTTGAACCAAGGACACCGGGCAGGTATTTTGTTCAGCCATCCAACAATATGTTCGGTGGTTTCTATTCAACGGACTATCGCAAGAGGTTCGCGTTTGATGTGAGCGGCAGCAAACGATGGTACAGGACAGAGGACAGGGAGACACTGGGGTGGAACGTATCGCCGAGGTACAGGTTCTCCAACAAGCTTTCTGCCATCTACAGTTTCTCTCGTAATGACGCGAAGAGTGATGTGGGATTTGTGAACAAAGTGAGTGATAGTATTTACCTGGGTACCCGAGATCTTAAGACGTTCACGAATGCGCTTTCGGCGGCGTATATTTTTAAACGTACCATGTCTTTGAAGCTGGAGGGCAGGCACTATTGGTCGCAGGCAGAATATTCTAAGTACGGACTGTTGGGCAATGATGGCCGGCTTTCTTACGGCACCGGTTATAACGGAAGTCATAACGTGAACTTCAACTCTTTTAATGTGTTCATGAATTTTGTGTGGCAGTTCAAGCCCGGTAGTGAGATGAGTGTCGTGTATCAGAACAGCATCTATACATCGGGTCAGGCACTGGTGAACAGTTATACCGAAAGTCTGAATCGAACTTTACAGGCGCCGCAGAGTAATAGTCTGTCGGTGAAGGTGATCTACTTTCTTGACTATCATACGCTGGAGAAGGCGTGGCACAAGGGGTAGGGGCATAAAAAAACTGGTAAGTTACTCACATCGCACCGCTACAACCAAACGCCCTTGCTACATTCCTGTCCTGGGGGATTCATCGGGAGCTGGCCGTATAAGACTTACCAGTGGCGCAAAGGTAGTAACATTTATTTAATTTTCGGAAAGGTCGGCATATAAAAATCATCCTACTTTGTCCGGTGGCGGAAAAGCCGCTACACATCAATGTCCATGCGGATACGCCAGTGTTTGGGCAGGTAGTTATTGACACGGTTTCCGAGTGATTTTATCCAGCCGAGGCCCTGACCATTGTACCGGATGATGTGCCAGCCTTTGGGAATGTCGTCGATCCCCATTTCTTCACGTTTCAGAAATTTCAATGCCTGTTCGCGGGTTGTGTCCACAAATGGTAATCCTGCTGCTGCGTCTACGCTGAGGGCCACGTCGTGTGCCGGTAGCCATTCTTTGGGCATAGGCGTGCCGGCTTCCACACCCGTGCGGCGCAGCCATGCTGCTTGCTGTATGATGTGCAGGTCGGCCTCGTGCGCCGGGTGGATGGCGAAGAAGTTATTCTCCTTGCCGGGTATGAACAGCGGTTGGTTGCGGAACAAGTGTGCCGCCTGCTCCTGAATACGCGCATTGCGTGTGGATTTGAAGCGGGGCTGTTTGCCCGTAGTTGTTTCTTCCGTTTTAGTGACAGATGCAATAAAGAAACCTTCGCCCCTCACTTTGTGCGGGTAGCAGCGGTAGCCAATGGTGTTTCCAGGCACTGAGACGGGTTCAATGCCCCAATGCGCCGGCAGTGGCAGGGCGGGTTGCGACACCGCGTTGAGGTCGGTAGCGAGCCACGAGAGAATGTCTTCGTCTTCCTGCGGCGAGTAGGAACAGGTAGCGTATATGAGGACGCCATTGGTCTTCAGTGCAGGCCATATATCGGCAAGGATGCGCTGCTGGCGTTCGCCGCACAACTGTACATTTGCCTCGCTCCATTCATTGAGCGCTGCAGGGTCTTTGCGCCACAGGCCGGAGCCACTGCAGGGCGCATCGACCACAATAATGTCGAAATAACCATCCAGCCGGCCGATGTCGCGCGGGTCGTTACTGGTGACCCAGGTGTTCATGTAGCCCCACCGGCTCATGTTCTCTTCAAGGATGGATGCACGTGTGCGGATGACCTCGTTGGATACAAGCAGACTTTCAGGGTCCAGCATGGAGGCGATGAGCGTGCTCTTGCCGCCCGGTGCGGCGCACAGGTCCAGCATGCGCAGGTTGGTGCGCCCAGCAATGGCCTGCTGCAGCAACTGCGCCAGAAACATGGACGATGCCTCCTGTACATAATAAGCGCCGGCATGGTAGGCGGGATCGAGCGTGAAAACCGGCCGCTCGGGCAAGTATCGGCCACCCTTGCACCACGGTACTACTTCTTCATTCGCAAATACGCCATCCCCTTTTAAGGGGTGCAGGCGAACAGATACCGGCGGACGCTGGTCGTGCGCGGCACGGAATGCCTGTTCGTCGAACCCCGCCAGTTGCGAGAGGTCGGTTAAAAGCGAAGAAGGGAGAACCATGAATGATGCAATAAATGAGACAATAAGGTTTCAAAAATAGGCAAACCAATGCGTATTGTATACTGAAAAGACCTGATGCGGGCGAGTGCAGCGAGGTTGTGTTACATTTGGGGCAATGAAGGTACTTTCTTCAATACTTACATTCCCGTCGGTAGGGTGGTGGTGCTATGCGGCACAGGCAAGTGAGGTAGTGTTTGAGCTGCACGAACGGTCGATGAAGATGACCGACCGCAACCGGTACCGCATAGGCGGGTCTAACAACAGCATATTGCTGACCGTACCACTGCTGCATGGCCGCGACCAGGCGGGTGCCATAGACAAGGTGCGTGTGCTTAACGATGGCCGCTGGCAGGTGCAGCATTGGCGTACGCTGGTGTCAGTATACAACCGGTCGCCCTATTTTTTTCATTATGAACCCACGCTGAAGGCGCTTTTCGATACAGATTATGAGTTGCTGTATGAACTGAATATGGCGGCGATAGCATGGGTGAAGCAGCAACTGAAACTAGATTTTAAGGAAGGGTTCACGACAATATACGCGCGCGATGTCGAGCCCGGCGTGACCGACCTGAGAGGACTGAAAAAGCTACCTGTGCCCGATGGAAAGTACTATCAGGTGTTTGAAGACCGCATAGGCTTTGTGCCCGGGCTGAGTATCCTTGATCTGTTATTTTCTGAGGGGCCCGCGTCGGCAGAATGGCTGCGCCGTCAGGTGATAAAAGGGTGATAATGTTTGTCCCGATTTTCTATTTACCCATTTAATTCTATTTTTACACAAATCATAAAAAACGCAATGAAGAAGATCTTAATGATGGCTTTTGCAATTTCGCCATTCCTTGCCGGCGCACAAGACGACCTGATAAGGAAGATAGAAATGAACCGGAGCTATACCAACACCAACACCGGCGATAAGAAAAAAGCAGAGCCTTCGAATAAGTATAAGTTTAACAACCTGATAGATCTGGAGCGCACAGGCGTCAAGAACCAGGCGAGTTCCGGCACTTGCTGGAGTTATTCTACCAACTCATTTCTGGAAAGCGAGATGATGCGCATGGGCAAGGAGCCGATAGAGCTGGCGCAGATCTTCAGCGCACGTTGTGTGTATCTGGATAAGGCTGACAACTATGTGCGTATGCACGGGTCGGTGGCCTGGGGTGATGGCGGTGCGTGTCATGACGTGATCAATATGTATGCGAAGTATGGTGCTATGCCGCAGGATGTGTACACCGGTCTTCACTACGGAACCGACAAGAACAAGTTTGCAGAGATGCAGGCCATACTGAAGTCTATGCTGGACGCGGTGGTGTCTAACCCTAACGGAAAACTGACCCCATCGTGGAAAAAGGCCTATACTGAAGTGCTGAATTCCTATCTGGGTGCCGTGCCCGAGACCTTCAAGTGGAATGGCAAGACCTATACGCCGCAAAGCTTCGCGCAGCAGCGTATCGGGATTCATCCGGAAGATTATGTAGAGTTGACATCGGTGATGACAGCCCCCTACTACAAGAAAACAATGCTGATGGTGCCGGACAACTGGTCGTTTGACAGGGTTTACAATGTTCAGATGGATGATCTTACCGATATTATTGACAACGCGCTGAACAGAGGCTTTACCGTATCGTGGGCAACTGACGTAAGCGAAAAGTACTTCAGCTGGAAGAACGGCGTAGCCTATGTGCCTGAGAAGGACTATGACAACATGAACGATTCTGAAAAGAAGTACATGTTTGACGGACCAAAATATGAGCGTAACGTTACCCCCGAGCTTCGTCAGATGGCATTTGATAACTACGAAACCACCGATGATCACGGGATGCACATTGTGGGGCTGGCATCAGACCAGAACGGCAGGAAGTACTACATAGTGAAGAACTCATGGGGCGATAAGAACGACTACAAGGGGTATATTTATGTAACAAAAAACTATGTAAAGTATAAGACCACGGCGATACTGCTTCATAAAAATGGCCTTCCTAATGGGTTGAGGAATAAAATGAATATTTGGTAGAGGGCAATGTGTTGATTTTTTTTTAATGCGGAGGCGACATCGTCTCCGCATTTCTTTTTGGTGTCAATCGGTAGGTACTCTGCAGCCGGTGTATAGCCGCCAAGCAATCAATTGGCTGTCAATTATTAACCAAATTCACATTTTATTTTTAATATGTATTTCTGTGTTGTGAAATCCTAAAAATTCTGCATAAATTGCTTTTTGAATTTTAGGATATTGATAACAACCGCCCTATTGGTGTGATCGATGTCTTGCAGAACAGGCATATTATATCAAATCGAAATTATGAAGAAGGTTCTTTTACTTCTGTTACTTTGTTGTTCAGTAGCGGGTTACGGACAAACGAGCACGTTCACATTGTCGCGCTATATCGGTAGTTACACCTCTATTGCCGGTGGGCCGGGAACGGTGAATCTTACTACGCTGAGCAAGGATGATACAACGAATCAGAGTATCCCGATAGGGTTTACATTCTCTTATTGCGCTGCAACGTACACAACTCTGTCGGTAAGTTCTAATGGATGGATCTCGCTTGCTAACTCGCCATACGGAACAACAGCCGCAACAACCATCAACAGTTCGCTTAATCATGATCTCGGAGTGTTTGCAGGCATCGGCGGAGGTGTGGGCTTTCTGATGCCTTTCTGGGATGACCTGAGGGGTGTAGGTTCAACGGCTTACTATCAAACCTCGGGTGCTGCACCCAACAGGGTATTTACCTTCCAGTGGGGAAGCACGTCTTCGCCATGGGGAAGCATCACAGGTACAGGTACTGCCACGTTCCAGGTGAAATTATATGAGACATCGGGTGTAATAGAATATATATACGGTCCAAGCACGTATTCGCTGAAGACAGCCACAATTGGTATCAGCAACAGTTCTACAGGCGATTACAGGGTATTGCCAAACGAAGCGGCCACTGCCACTACCACAGCGTGGACCTACCTGATAGACACAACTCCTGCCCTGAATACTGTACTGGAGTGGGCGCCACCGTGTCCCACGCCTCCACCGGCATCAACAGGTACATTTACTGTATGTCAGGGATCAACTACCACACTCAGCAACTCGGCAGCGGGCGGCATGTGGCTCAGCAGTAGCGTTAGTGTAGCAACAGTAGGATCTTCAACAGGTGTTGTTACCGGTGTAGCGGGTGGTGTAGTGAACATCACGTACAGGGTCAGTCCGGGTTGTGTAGCGGTATCGGCGGTTACAGTAAGTCCGCTGCCTGACACTATTGTAGGCGGTGCGAATGCATGTGAGGGATCTACGAAAATTTATACTTGCTCTCCCGCCGGTGGTGCATGGAGCAGTTCTAATACTGCGACGGGTACTATTTCTACATCGGGTACGTTTGGTGGGGTAGCATCGGGCACAACCACCCTCAGCTATACAATGGCTACGGGTTGCGCACGCACACTTGATGTTACCATCAATTCGGCCCCAACTATAAGCGGTTCCAGCATTGCGTGTATCGGTGATTCGACTGTGCTGACCAGTGCGGTACCCGGTGGAACATGGAGCAGCAGTAACATAACTAAGGCTACCGTTGACGTATATGGAAATGTGGTGGGTGTCTCATTGGGACCGGTCGTTATCACCTACACCGCCCCTACAGGCTGCAGGGACACGATAGCAATGACTGTGCAGACGGATTGCGAAACCGGTGTGCGTGATCTGACATCAAACAGTGCGAAAATTAATATAATGCCCCACCCAACGAATGGTGACTTTTACTTGTCTATTCCTATGACCGGAAGTATGACCGTTTCGATAACAGATCTGTATGGCAGGGTGATAATGAGAAGAAACGTTGACGTAGTGAAGTCTAACAGAATACGATTTGAGGAAGGTTCGACACTTAGTGCCGGAACATATATATTAAAAGTCCAGCACGATCAACAGATCCTTACAGAGAAGATGACAGTGGTGAAGTAAAAAATGAAAAATAATTTCCCGACAATTATAACAATAGTAAAATCATGAACACCAAAAAGTTACTACTGGCATTCATTGCTATTATTGGTTTAGGGTTCACATCCCGAGGCCAGTTGGTGTGTCCGTCCAATATCGATTTCGAGCTTGGCGACCTATCAGCGTGGTCATTCTTTACAGGTACGTTCACCGGCGGAGTTCCGGACGCAACGATACCTGGTGCACCTATCCCGTGCAGGCACACACTTACCAAGCCTGCCGGTCTGATCGGTTGTACCGGTCCGGGAGGTATCGGACCACTGG
>JACCDX010492266.1_pt1 | contig 17203 bp, 19 predicted proteins | sample 7449681 | NCBI WGS metagenome assembly JACCDX01 (sample SAMN15323450, study PRJNA562643) | freshwater metagenome | isolation source: river surface water | place: USA:Blue River Watershed | collected 2017-08-18 | reverse complement strand
TTGAATTTTTAATCCAATATTAACCTCAGCACTTTCATTAAATCCCATTTTATATTTATTTTATATTTTATATTTTATATTTTATATTTTATATTGTAAAATAATCTTTAAGACCATTTAACCACAATATTGTTGAACCATCATAACAAGCTCACCATCTTTAAGCCAATTATATTTTTCTTCTATTATATTTTTAATATGTTGTGTATCAATATTTAATCCACACGATGTGCCATTTATTCCTTCTCGTCCATAACCATAACGACTTGTAGATATAAGATCTTTTAATGGAATAAGAAGATATTTTTCATTAAGATAACCATAACTAAATACTTCAACAACTTTTCCATAATGAGATGATGCTGTTGTTCCACGTTTTTTAATTTCTTTTATAAATGTATTTTTAAATTTAGCACAATCTTTTTTACCATCTAAATCAATGAGTATAAGTCGTAATGTATGTGTAAAATCATTATTTTCGTCATCAATATAAGCAATATCAAACATTTTTAATATATCATCAAAATTTTGTTCGTTTATTTGGTGTGCTAACTTTTCTAATTGGATTTTAATTCCAATAGAAACAATAGCGTTTTGACTAAATCCCATTTTTATTATTTTATAATATATTATAAAATAATCTTTAAGACTATATTTTTGTTAAAAATTGTAATTAAAAATTATAATTAAAAAAATGGTGTAATAAAAGAATTAATTAAAGAGGATGGGTTCATAAGGGAAACCTAGGTTTCCCTTAATTAAAACTTAACAAATCGTATTAATAAATAAGAGAAGATACCAATAATAAGTGCTTTAAAGAATGTTCCTAAATTATTTGTATCATATGAATAGCTATTTAAACGTAAATAAGGAATAATTTGTGTTAAAAATTTATTAAAATGATTATTAAAAATAAATAATACCATAATTAACACAAAAACAACAATTCGTAATTCATTTAAAATCTTTTTCCACATTGGTGTTGTTTCAATCATTTCTTCATATTCATCATCTTCATCATCTTCATCAGCATATTGTTGGGCCATCATTTGTTGTTCCATCATCATTTGTTGTTGTTTTTGTGCTTCAATATGGGATACAGGATTCATATAACGCATTTCTTCTAAAGCTGCGTTTCGATTACGATTTTCCATATCGTGTTCCATCATAGGTATTTGAGGATTTATGGGAGGTAAATCTCCTTGATAACCTTCATTTGGTGAAATATTTAAATTATTAAATTTATCTAAAATTGAGTTGGCAACATCTGGGTTAGTATCTTGAATATGAGATTGATTTTGGTCAAGTGAATCAATTGGGGTTGACATATCCATTTTTAAAATATATTATATTTTTTACTAATATATTTTTATATAAATGATTTATTTCTTAAACGAATTAAAATATAATCAAAATATTATATAGTATTATAATATTAAGAATATGAAACAAATATTTGATAAAATATTTTTCTATGTATTTACAATACCATTCATTATAATATTATATTTATATTATTTTAATAAAAATCTTTATAATATAATTTTAGATTCATTTTTTATAAATGAAAAGGAAAATGAAAAGGAGAAAGATTATAAACTTTTATTTTATTCGTATATATTTTTTTATATAGCATATTTTATAATAATGCCATTTTGTAGAAAAAGTATATATAATATTGCTCAAAATTTTTATAAAAATTATCCAGAAAAACGTTTATATGATTTAGGTCATTATTTAATTCCATATCATAAATATAGTAAATATATATCTGAATATATTATATCATTTATATCAGTTTCAATATTGATTATTTTTATTTTATATCCAAATATAAAATTATTATATTCCATTTTTTTTATATATGCTATATTAACTATTATTAAAGGATGTTTTATAAATTTAACTTTATTACCAGATTCATCGCAAGAATGTACTTTTAGTAAATATTTTGGAAGTTGTAATGATTTATTTTTTTCAGGACATACAGCAAAAATACTAATATTATTATTAGTAGTTGATTATTACAATTTAATACCAAATTATATTTCATATATTTATTATACACTTTTTATATTTATGATATTATTTATAATATCCGCAAGAAATCATTATACAATTGATATATTTATTGGAATATTAATGGCATATGTTATTTATATTATTTATTATAAAGTATTAAGTAAATTTTACTAATAAATATAAAATATTAAGTAATTTTTATTCATCAATCGTTTTATCAGTACATTCTGAATCAGATGAAACAAGACGATAGCATTTTCCATTTTCTTTTTGAATTTTTGATGTAACATCTTCAACTTTAGGTGCGTTTATAATAACGCATTTTCGACCATAACAAGCGGCACGAAAAAGTAAACCAACAGCAATACCCCATAAAATACCTAAAATAATTTTAGTATTTGGATTTTTTTTGATATATTCTTTAATCATATTAAATATAAGTTATATAATAGTTACTATTATATAAAATGAAAATAAATAATTTTAAATAAAAAAATAAATGATTATTTAATTATTATTTGTACTATTACATTGAACTTCTTCTTTATTATATTTGTAACAAGTATTATCTTTACGACGGAAAACTAAATCTTGATGATTAGATAAAGAAACTTCTTTAATAACAATATTTTGTTTAGGTTTTAATATATTTACTAAAATGAGTGTAATAACAAGAGCAATAAAAAACCAAAGTACTGAAATATAATCAGAGAAATTTATCATTTTTATAAAAATCTATTTAAATATTTACTATTTACAATTTACTATATTAAAATAATATAATTAATTTTATTAAATTGAAAATAATGATAAAATATCATTACTTATTTTATTTCCAACTAAATAACCAGCATAATTTGATGAATCATAATGTATACCACCATAAATACGTGAAATACCTGCTTCAATTGCCATATCATCCCAACTATTATATGTTAAAGTAATTGCTTTATTAGGAACTGAATCATTAATTTCGCTACATTGAGGGAAAATGGTAAAGCAATGTAAATAAAAGCGATCTTCAAATTTATTATTATTTGAAAATAATGGTGATACATTTTTCATAAAAGTTCCATCAATAGATAAATCTAAATTTAATAAATTAGCTCCAATTAATTTATTTAATATTCTTGCTCCAACAGATGAAAAAGTAGAATGTCCTGAAATAAAATCAGGGAAAGGTGGTGTAATAAAATCATCTGGTTGATAAGGTTTCCATAATGAAGAAGAAACATTATTACCGCCATAGTAAGTTATAGTATCATTAGGATAATAATAGCGAATTGTTTGAATAGGACGAGCTTGAAGATTATTAAATTTAGTACGCCATACAAAAATAGATGTTTGAAATAAAGCGCAATTTAATATTAAGAAATCGCGAGCTTCAATATTATCACTAGTAGTAGATCCATATTTTTCATAATATGAAACTAAAAATAGATTCCAAAAACCAGGTGGTGTAATAGTATTTTTGGCACCAGCCCAAAATTCAGCAATACATTTTTCTTTATCACCTAAATTTAATGATGTTTGATATACTTTATATACTTCATTTTGAAAATCAACAGTATCTAAAAAACGTTCAACAAAAGTTGTATATGAATCCAATTTACTTTCTGAAAGGAATCCATTAACGGAACCCCAATATGGTGTTAAATAAAAATTTGTATGAATTGGAGTCCATTTAAGAGGTTCTTGATAATTTTCAAAATGAATAGATTCATCAGGATTAATACGATTTTCACCATTTGGTAATTGATCATCATTTAATTGAATATTTGAATTAGAGCTATTATCATTTTCACGATAATTTAAATAACTATTTATGTTAGCAACAATATAAAATCTTAATTTTTTATAAATATTTAATGTTTTAAATTGTATATATTTTGGATTTTTAAATAATTGATTATTTTGTAAAAAGTTTAAAATAGAAATTGAATTTGAAAATAGATTACTATTTAATAAAGTTAAACCAATTTCAGTACAATAGGTATAAATATAAATAGAATTACTACTATCAATAAGTTGTAATGATTTAGGATAATTATCAAAAGGAATAAATTTAGAATCAAAATATGTGCGACTATTGTATAAAATAGATGAAATTAAAAATAAATTACGACTAGTAATAGTAGGACCAATTGATTTTTCAGCAATGGCTTCTAAACATGTTTTAATAACTTGATGAATCATTATTACTATATTATATACTATAATATATTATAGTATAATAAAAATAATTTCTAATATAATAAAAAAATAAAAAATAAAAAATAAAAATATTTTTATGAAAATTCAATATTTGGTTTAGATAAAATGAAATTTTTAGTTAAATTTTTAAAATTTTCTTCTTCAATATATTGTTCTTTTATAAATTGACTATATTTTTGTTCACCATTTAAATATAAATAACTTTTTTCAATCCATTGTAACCATAATTCAATATCTTCAATAGGTATTTGTGTATTTGTCGATAATTGTTTAATAGTTTCAGAAGTTGGTATTTTATTATTTGCGTCTTTAAATGAAATAATTAATTTTTCTTTTGTTTCATTTGTTATTTTACTATTAATTTTAGAATAAATATTAATTCTATCTTCTTTTAAACTATTTAATTCTATTTCAAGTTTAGCAATTTCTTCTTTAAATTTTAAAATTTTTTCAAAATAATTTTTTTCAATCTCTTCTATATCATTTAATTGTGCTTTAAATAATATATAACTATTTTTATATTTATTAAATTCATCTTTTTGAGTTTGATTATTCATTGTATAATTTTCAATAAGTTGAAGAATATTAAATAATATATTATGTATTTCTTTTTCTAAATAATTTTTATAATTATCTAAATCAATAACAATAGATGGTGTTATAACAATTCGTTTATCTTTTGAAGTTAATACAAGTTTATTATCTTCATAACTTTTTTTATAAATACTTTTTTTGTTGTCTAATTCATAAAAAAGTTTTAAATAATTTAAATATTCTAAATATTTTTCATCTTCATATAATTTATCTTGGTATAATATCATATCATGAATATTTCCATTTACTTTATTTAATTTTTTATTTTTTTTAGCAAAAAGTGAATTAATATTAATTAATCCATTATTTATATTTTCAAGAAGTGTATTTACAGCATTAATAGCATTATTTTTTGCTACATTTAATGTACTATTTTTTTCATTTTCTTGTTTCATAAGTTCATTTTCTAATTCACCATTTTCACTTTCTAATTCACCATTTTCACTTTCCAATTCACGATTTTCACTTTTCAATTCACCATTTTCACTTTCTAATTCATTATTTTCATTTTCTAATTTATTATTTTCACTTTCTGATTCACCATTTTCACTTTCTGATTCACCATTTTCACTTTCTGATTCACCATTTTCACTTTCTAATTCACCATTTTCACTTTCTGATTTACCATTTTCACTTTCTTCATTTTCTATACTTTTATCTTCAATTTCAGGTGTATTATCAAAAACTTCATTTGCTATATTTTCAGGATTATTTGATGCCATTTTTTTAAAATATAATATTATATTTTATTTAATATTACTAACATATAAAAATATATTTTATATATTAAAGTAAACAAACTTAAGATTATTTAATTTTTAATTTATTTTTTAATACTTCTTTTTTTAGTACTTTTCTTTTTAGTAACTCTTTTTTTAGTAACACGTTTCTTTTTTTTACCACCTACCATATCAATTACATTTTTACTTCTTTCAACTAAACCTGAAGCAACCATAAAATCTTTACCATCAGGTGTGGGACGACCAAATAAATAAGATTGCATAGCTTCACCTAAATCAATTGCGTAAGGTGGTGAAGTAGAAGTACCAGGCATATGCCAATCAGGTGATGATTGAACGCGTAATGGAATTTGAGTTCCAGTTAAATATTCTGAAAGACCACCTCCATTCATACGTTTTTTACCTTTTGTACTTTTTTTAGTAATAGTACGTTTTTTAGTAGTAGTACGTTTTTTAGTAGTAGTAGTACGTTTTTTACTTTTAGCACCACCTGTTAAAAGAGGTGATGTTTCTAATGCTGAACAACCACAAGCCATTTTTTATTATTTTTTATTCTATATATAATAAATATAAAAAATATATTTAATTTTAAAATAATAATGATATTTTAATTAAAATTATGAATTAAATTTTTTACGCAATTCTTCTTCATCTTTTTCACGTTTTTGATTGTCATTATCATTTATAATAGCATTTCGTATTTGATTTGGATTTAATGTAATATTTTTGCTTAATATTTCTAATTCTTTTTTCTTTTCTTCTTCTTTTGTTAAAGATTCTAAAATAATTTTTTCTTCAGCTTCTTTTTTATTTAATCGTTGTTTTTCAATATATTTGTAATAAATAATAATTCCTAAAAACCCAATACATAAAATAAATATAAAATTAAAATGAATCGAATATACTTCTTTTTTAATTTTAACTTCTTTTACTTTATTTTTTTTAATAAATTTATTTATTAAATCTAAATCTAAATATTTTTCTTTAATCATTTTATTTTTATTTAAAAAGAAAGTTTATACTTTTTCTAAAATATAATAAAATATTTTAGAAGAAAATAAAACTAAAAAATATAGATGTTAAAATATAAACGAATAAATATAATTTTTAAAAATAAAAGTTATGAAGTTGAAGTACATTTATATGATTCAATTCATCACATAATAAATGATTTATATCATAATATCATAAAAAAAGATTTAAATATATTTGAAAATATATATTATCATTATTTAATTGAAAATAAAGATTATTTTATTAAAATAATTAAAAATAATGAAAAAATGAATACATATTTAACATATTTAAATCCAAATAATGTAGTTGAATTATATAATATGAATCAAGTAGGAGAGCTAATTATAAATTTTGATATGATAATATTATTAAATATAATAACTGAATATATTACTTTTTTTCTAAAAACAATAATAATAACAAATATAATTATACAATATATATTATTAAAACTTTGTAAATATTATTTAAATATAGATATAAATAATCTTTCATTTAATTATTTTAATGATTATACATTAAAAAGTTTATTTGTAAGCTTAATCATATTTACAATAATGTGGCTTATTTTATTATATATTATCTTTATTAAAAATAAGAATAAAAGTAAAAATGATAATTAAGTATGATAATAAAATATATAATTTTATAGAATTACCTTATATTTCATTACATCATAATATAATAAATTTTTATGAAACTATATTAAAAAAAAAGTTAGATTATTTTAAAAATATTTATATTTCACATATTTTATATAATAAAGAATATAAAATATTTAATATACAAAATAATGAATTAAATAAAAATTTATTATTTAATAAAGAAGAAGAATCTATTTTATTAAAAATAGTTCACCATGAAAAATATATATTTGATTTATATATGCCTTATATAAAAGTACTTATTATATCTTTATTAATTATTATAAGAATCGATATATTTTTATCAACATCTTATAATAATCATATAAAATCATTTGAAGATTATTATATTTTATTATTATATGTATTTACAATTTTAATAATCATATTGATATTTTATTATTCTTATAAAGTAATATGGAAATTTATAGAGTATATAATACAAAGTTTGGATAAAGATATTGGAGTATTTATGGGTAGTTATATAGAAAGTTATAATATAATAGATTCATATAATTATAAAGAAGTAAATTATATAGATAAATATAAAAATTTTTTAAAAAAAATAGAAGAAATAAAAGTAAAAGAAGAAAATGAGGATTAAAAAAAAGTTAAAATAAAAGTAATATTTAATAAAATATAATATAAATAATAAGTAGTACTTATTATTTATATAAAAATAATAAATTATATTTAAAAAAATGATATTACAAATAAAAATAAATAATAAAATATATAAAAGTACTGTTCATCGTTATGTTTCTTTACATCGTGCTCTTATAAATGTTTTTCCATATTATACTCCTAAAGATTATACTATATATGCTAATAATAAAGTATATAGTCATACACAAATAGTAGATGAAATAGATAAAAAAAGTGTAATAGAAGTAATGCCAAAAATGCGTGGTGGTTTAGAAATGAGTAAAAGTTCAATGGGTTCAGGAATGTTTTATTTTATACTTTTTTTAATAACATTAAGTCCTATATATTTTATGTATGTTGGTATTGTTCCATTAAAATCATTTTTATCACGACGTATATTAACAACAGCATTACAACCATTTGGTAAATATTTAGTATGTGTATTAGGTAAAAAAACGTTATATAGTCGTATTTTATTAGCAACATCGATTATTAAATATTTTATATTTATATTTGCTGTATTTGTAACATTTACATTACCTTTTATTATATTATGTATATTAATGGGAGTATTAATGAAACATAATACTTTAAATGATGCGCCACGTAAATTAAAAGGTCCTGTAAATGCTGGAAGTACAACAGGAATGATATTTACAGTAATTCATATGTTAATTTATTTTGGATATAGATGGTTTGATTATACTGCTGATTTCTTAATATCATTATGTAATAAAACATATTATACAAAAATGATCTTTGTACCATTATTAGAATCAATGAAACTAACATTTAATAATGTAAAAGGTATTGGAGCAATAACAGCAACAATGGGTTATGCGGTTGATGTAAAAGCAATTACTGGAAGTTTAGGTGGAGCAGTAAAATCGTTAGAAGGAGTAATGAATATGATTGTTAAAAATGGATGTGAAGCGGTAGGAGTGGATGAAATAGAAACATTATTTAAAAAGAGTTTGAAAGGATTAAATGAGCATGAGTTAAAGAAGTTTGAAATAAAAGGACGAGATCGAAAACAATTTTGTTTTGATTTTAATGAATATTTAGATGAAAATGAATTTGAAGAGTTATGTAAAGCATCTGGAAATGAACAATGTTGTACTTCTACAATGTTTTACAAAATTGGAGAAGGTTTATATAAAGCATTAACTGAAGGCGGAACTTTTGTAGAGCTGGTAAAGAAAGGTTTAGCAATGGTTGGTTTAACAGGACATTTAATAACGGCAAATATTGCGTTCTTTGAGGAAGCAATGGAACGAGATGATGCGTTTGATGATAAGAGTGGTGATGCTATTTTCTTAACGGAATCTCAATTTATGATTAAAAATAATATGGGAAGAACCGCGAAAGACCGTAGTATTGGATCTATTCTTTATGAAGATGATGTAGATAATAAGATTGAAGAGTATAAGAGTAAAGGATATAAAGTCCAAACGTTATATGATGATAAATATAAAGATGAAAAGCAAAATATAATTGGTTTATTAAATATTAAACGAAAAGTATCATTTGATGAAATGAAAAATAAGATAAATGAATTAAAACGTATGTTAAATGATTATAATGCTTCGTATGATGACGAAGATTTAGTTGTAAAATATGTATTTAAACCTTATTTCATATCAAATATATGTGAAGCATTAAATGGAGTGCGTGCTGTCCGTGACTTTTCAAAGGATATTAATGGGTTAGATAATGCGGTAGATATATTAAGATCAGGAATGTTTACAGGACGATGGATGATTGTATTTTATTTAATAACATATTTAGTATTAGTAATATTAGGTTTCTTTAAAGTATATCTTAAGTAATAAGATATAACAAAAGTAATCTTAAATAAATAAAATTTTAAAATAAAATATATTTTAAAATAATAGTGATTGATTGTTATTTTATAAACAATTATTATATTATTAAAATGGGTAAAGAAAATAGTGGAAATAAAGTATATAGTTTAGATAAAGCATCATTTTCGTGGTTTATGATAATGGGAGTAATCTATTTTTTAGTTGGTTATTATATATTTTTAGGAGTATTTACTGGATTTTTAGCAATTGTTAAAGCTACTGATTTAAATAATGAATATTTAACTCAAAATGTAATATTAAAACCAATATTTCAATTATTACGAGCGTGTGATTTTTTTAAAGCAAATTTTAATGAAATATCCATTGAAGTATTTTTTAAAAGTATGATGATATTTATATATAGTATATTATTTATATTATTATTAAAAGATATATTAAAATCACATTTATATGAACAATTATATGGAACAATTCAATTTAATCCAAATAATAATCCAACAAAAAATTTAACAATGGTAACAAAAATAAAAGATAGTCCATATGAAGATCGTTTAAGTTATATTATAAAAATTATTACTGGATTCATCTTTATTTTAGCATATCCATTTATAGTGTTATATTTAATAAGATGTTATGATATACAAAATAATATAGCAACACAATTAGCAGTAGTATCAATGTTATTTGTTCCAGTAATATATTATGCTACAACTCATATGGCAACAATGAAAGGTTTATATAAAAGCAATGATATATTAGATTATGGTAAAAAGTATGTGGAAGAAAAGGATTATGAATATATTAATATCTTTAAAAATAAGTTTAATTATCATTTTAATACTATTTTGTTTATACCATTATTGATATTATTTATTTCTATATTATATTTTTTTATGTATTATGAATTTGATTATGAAAATCCATTAATGAAGAGTTATGTATTATTATTGTTAATTGGATTACCGCTTATATTATTAATATTTAATTATAATGTATTATTTAGTTGTTATACACAAGATAATGAATGTGGCATTTTCCGAAATGGATTAATAAAATATGAAGTATACCATAATGGAATAAAGAGTTTTTATGATGCTTTAGTAAAGTATAATTATTTGTGCTTTCCAAAATAAGAAACCTCTTTGTTCTCTCCTTAACGTGTTAAGAGAATGAACTTCCAGCTATTATATAATTTTTTATTAAAATATTTATAAAAATAAATTGTTTTCCGAACATTGTTTCAAATTACTATTTTTCAAAATAAATGTAAATATATATTTATTTTGAATATATATATAATTTTATATAATACAATGTTATTGAATATTTTGTTTTTGAAACAATGTTCGGAAAACTATGTACATAGTAATATTTTTTATGATTTTTTTTAGTATATTTTTTTATATATAATTTTTAGTATATTTTTTATATATATTTTTTATATATTTTTTTAAACCGCCTTCGGAAGGTAATCAGAACGCTTATATCCAAAATCATCATATTTTGTACGATTACGATGGATATTATCACAATTAAAACCAAGCTCATTAAAACCAGAACGGTCATAACCATTCATAGTATATCCGTCTGAATTATATCCAAAACGGTCATACCCCTGATCATTGTAATAAGTACCATTTTTGTGGATATTATCCTTATTAAAACCGTATTCATCAAAACCATCACGGTTATACCCATCTCGACCATAACCAAGACGGTTAAAACCATCACGGTCGCGACTCTGATAGTCATAACCTTCATCACTATAAGCAGTTCCGTTACGGTGAATACCATACACATTAAAACCATTATTATTAAAATTATTAAAATCAGGGTCATTATAACTATTATTATCGTAAGTCTTAGGAATTATATGTCGAAATGACATTTTTCGTAACGTAAATCGGTTTGAATAAAATGAGTGTTATATTTTTATTATAACAATAAAATAGTATATAAAAAAGGTGGTAAATTTTTTATAATATAACGTAAATAAATTATAATAAAATATATATTATAAAATGTATATTATAAAAAATGAAAATATATCAATATATTTTAATCAATTATTAGATATTATAAAAAAGCATTTATATTGCTAATTATTATACTAAAGTATGAATCATCAGTGGTGTAAATCTTCAAGGGTATAAAAGATAGAGATTAACAAAAATATTACTATATAAATAGTTTCAAATTACTATTTTTCAAAATAAATGTAAATATATATTTATTTTGAATATTGACGACTTTTCCTTTATGCGTAACACATGTGATAGAATAACTATATATAATAATAATAATATTTTTATTTACTTTTTGTAAGATGATTTTTGGTGTAAAAAAATCTAATTATTTTAATAAAAATATTTAACATATTTATCAAATTCCATTGTTTTTTTAAAATAATTTTTATTTAATGTATGAACTGTTAATCCTGGTACATTTCCTTCTAATAAATAATGTGTATTTTCTTTTACAATAATATCCCAAGATACAGAATTAGAATAATTTATTTTATTATGTAATTTAATACAATCATTTATTGCGTTATTAAATATATCCCAATTAAAATTATCTACTATATTTATTAAATAATCATTTGTTGTATCGTGATCAAAAAGTTTATTTATTTTTTTATTTTTAATATCTATTTCAAATGTAACACCACCATATAATCTACCAGCAGTTATATTATTTTTAAAATTAGATTTATTTAAAATATATAAATAGGATAATAATGGTATTACTTTATTTTCTTTATTTCTTATTGTTACTATTCTTATATAACCGTTATAATTTTTATTTCTTATTCGTTCTTGAACAATATATTTTCCTTCGAGTGGTATATTGTTTATATCAAAATCTTTTATACCAGAACTGTCTCCACCAAAATCGTATTTAATGATATATTCTTTATTTTTAGAATATTTAGTATGGTCTAATATTAATTTATTATTATCAATGATTCCAACAATTTGTGGTGTTTTTACATTATTTTCTATAAATAATTTATTCCAATAAAGTTTTCGTTGTATGTTAATAATTAAATCATTTTTATATTTTATGGAAGTTTCAATCGCACATTCTAATGAATTATAAAAAAAAGGGTGTTTTAATGGATATTCTAATAAATAATTAATTCGTTTAAAATAAGATAAATTATATGTATAAAATAATTGATTTATTAATAATATTGGTAAATAAAGTATAAATACTAATATTATGATTAAACGTGATAAAAATATATAAAGTGATGATGGAATAAATTTAATAGATTTATTTGAATCAAGTTTATATGCTTTTAAAAAATTTTCTCCTTCTTTTGTAAATAATAAATGATATATATATAATTTATTTCTTTTATTTATTTTAATAATATTTATAATTAAACTTATTAATATTATTAATATTAATAATATGAATGTATAAAAAAATACTTTTTTAATGGAAAAAATATTTTTATTTTTAATTTTCATCTTTTATTATTCTATTATTCTATTCTATTATTTTATTATTCTATTTATAATTTTTTTAAATATTATTATTTGTTCATTTTTTATATTTTTTATTTATTAATTTTTTAATATATTTTATATTATTTATTTTTTTATAAGTATATTTTATTAGTTTAATAATCATATATATTAATAAAAATAATATAACAAAAAATACAATTATTGCTAATAAAGGATTATAACTATTTATTTTTCTAAAAAAATTACAAAAAAACCCAATTATTTTTTGAAATACATTTTTTGGACTTTTTGAATATTCCATAGATGTTTTTACTATATAAAAGACCAATGTATTAAAATTTATAACCATTTTTTTATATAAAGATGTACAATTTGGACATACTAAATAATTTATTTTTAATAATATTCTTGTTGAATCATTTTTATTATAATTTCCTTCAACATAATGATATTCACGATTAAAATCGAGTATTCCATACTCATATGATTTAAAATTATGAACTACATTACTATCTAAAAAATGAACTTTATAATTATCATCCGCATTGATATATACTAATAAACGAACTACAGTTGCATCATTTAAATCTCTTAATACACCATCATAATGTTTTTCAAATAAGCCTTGATCTCCACCTTTATCAATATTATAATGTGATATATATATTTCATCAGTATTACTTAAATGTGTAATATTACAATCTTTAAATTTTGAACATATTTGGTCTTTTATTTTTTTGTTATTAAAAATTGGTTTAAATATTTCATATTCATCTTTTGATAAAGATTCAATATATCTATGCATGGAAGGTCTATCATTTATTTCATTTTTATATTTTTTAAAAATAAACTCTTTAATTCTATCAATAGATTCTTTTTCTTCAGGAGTATCAAATTTTCCTAAAACAGTTTCAAATAAATATTTGTTTTGTTTATTTTCCATATTTCTATATTAAATAAATATATTTGTTAATAAATTATTTATTTGTTAATAAATTATTTATTTGTTAATAAATTATTTATTTGTTAATAAATTATTAAATAAAATATTTAAAATAATAATTATTGGGATATAAAGGGAAGTTCATAAGAAACCGTAGGTTTCTTATACAGTAGGTTTCTTATTCTTATTCTTATAATGTGTGGTATTTTTGCGTATTTAGGTATTCGTTTTAGTGAAGAAGAGTTGAAGAGTTTTGCGGAAAAGATTAAACATCGTGGTCCAGATAGCACTGTATATAAATGGGTAACACCAACGCTATTTTATGGTTTCCATCGTTTAGCCATTAATGGACTAAATGAGGAATCCAATCAACCAATGAGTCATAATGGTTATCATATGATATGTAATGGAGAAATTTTTAACTATAAAGATTTAATCAAGAAGTATGAATTAGAAGATGTTTACAAAAGTGGAAGTGATTGTGAGATTATATTACATTTAATTGAAAAAATAGGTTTAGATGCGTGTTGTAATGAATTGGATGGAGAATATGCTTTTGTAGTATATGATGAAAAGAATAAAAATTTAATGATTGGACGAGACCAACTTGGTATTCGTTCACTTTTTTGGAGCATTAATGAAGACGAAGCAGGAAATAAACAAATTGGAGTATGTAGTGAAGCTAAAGGTTTAGTTGGCATTGGTTTAGAAATAAATCAATTCCCAGTAAACAGTTGCTGGGATATGCGTTCAAATGAGTTTAGACCTATATATGATTTATATCTACCTTTTACGGAAGATACTGAAGAAATGATTATTCAAAAAGTGCGAGAAAAACTGGAAAACGCTGTAAAGAAACGTATGATGAGTGAAAGAGATATATGTTGTTTACTTTCAGGCGGTTTAGATTCATCTTTGATAGTTGGTATTTTAAACAAAGAAATGAAAAAAATGAATAGTAATGCGAAATTAAATGTATATTCAATCGGTATGGAAGGGAGTGTGGATGTAAAATATGCTAAAATGTGTGCGGAGGATTTAAATATAAATCATCATATATATACACCAACAGAAGAGGAGTTTTTAGGAGCTTTAGAAGATACAATTTATAAAATAGAATCGTATGATGTCACATCAATACGAGCAAGTACAGCAAATCAATTAATATGTAAATATATACAAGAAAATAGTGATAATGTTGTTGTTTATCTGGGGGACGTAAGTGATGAAATATGGGCTTCATATCGTTCATATGGTTTATGTAAAGATGAAAAGATTTTTTATGAAGAAAATGTAAAAATGTTAAAAAACATACAATATTTTGATGTATTACGAAGTGATAAATCAATATCAGCACATGGTCTAGAAGCTCGTGTACCTTTTGGTGATGTAGATTTAGTAAAATATGTAATGAGTATTCCACCAAAATACAAAATGTTTGATAAAGAAAAAATAGAAAAATATTTATTACGAAAAGCCTTTGACGATGAAGAGCATAGAGTAATATGTAAAGAAGTACTCTGGCGTCTGAAGGAAGCCATGTCGGATGGTGTGTCCCATAAAGATAAATCATGGTTTCAAATGATACAAGAATATGTTGATAAGATTTATACAAATGAAGAGTATGAAGAAAAACGGCAAAAGTATACATTTAATATGCCTTATGATAAAGAAAGTTTATTTTATCGTGAAATTTTTGAAAAATATTATCCAAATCAAGGTAAAATAATACCTTGGTATTGGCGTCATGTTTTTAGTAAAAATATTGACCCGAGTGCTCGTCTTTTAGAAAATTATTAAAAAATAAAATAATTCGTTTATAAATTTTTAATATAAAAGGAATATATAATATTATAAAATAAAAAATTATTTTATAAAATGGACGAACCTATATTTACATTAGAACCAAAAAAAAAGAAAAAAAGTAAAAAAATATGTAAAAATGAATTATGTGAAAAACAAGGGTCATTTGGTTACAATAAAGATAATCTTTTTTGTAAAAGTCATAAAAAAGATGATATGGAAGATTTGGTACATAATAAATGTTTAGAAGAAGGATGTAAAATTCAATCTAGATTTAATTATTGAACGTTGTTATAAAAGAGAAAAAGAAGGTAAATCATTATTACCAAAATTTAAAAATAATATACCAGCAAATAAAAAAACAGATGAAGATATTGAAGAACATAGCGATGCTAATAAATTTTCATTAATTAAGAAAGCATATAATCAACATCATACAGGAACAGTTAAAGAGAAAGAGCGACATTATACATATTATCAAAGTGTAATTGATTATTTAGATACAAATATACCAAATTGGAATAAATAAAATATTTCCTTAAAAATATATATTATAAAATAAACTTTTATTTTATAAAATTAAATAAATATAATTTCTAATATATTATTTATTTTTTAGCTTTCTTTTTACCATCAGATTTTTTGAAAAGCTTGAATTTGCCTTTTACTGGCTTAAAACCAGCTTTTTCAAGACGCTTTTCTTTCTTGGCACGATTGCTCATTTTAACACTCACAATACGACCTTGTTTGTTGTATTTAAGGTCTTTCTTGGTAAGTCCGCCAGAAGTACGTTTTGCGACGGAATGCATGACTTCAGCACGAGTTCCGATAGTTTTCATTTTTGAGCCTCCTTGTGACATTTTTAGATTTATGTTTTTCTATACTTTTACTTTAGAAATTTTTTTAAACGAAATCCTAAAAATAAATAAAATTAAATAAAAAATAATAAAAATAAAATATATTATTTCATTATAATAGTAATTTAATAAATATTTATAAAAAAAATGTCATATTCACAAAATAATTGCCGTACTTTCCAAAATTATAATAATTATATGGAAAATCAAAGAATTATTCTTCCTAACATTTGTAGACAAAATCGCATTATTCAAGCTCAACAATGTGCTCTTCAACGTGCTCAAAATACTGTTCAAAGACGTTATACTCAAATGAGTCGTAATCCTCAAAATTTTCCTATTATTTCATCAACACAATATATTTGTTTAACACCTGAACAACAACGTCAATATAGTAATATGTGGTGGCGTCGTTATGG
>JACCDX011894203.1_pt1 | contig 17208 bp, 17 predicted proteins | sample 7449681 | NCBI WGS metagenome assembly JACCDX01 (sample SAMN15323450, study PRJNA562643) | freshwater metagenome | isolation source: river surface water | place: USA:Blue River Watershed | collected 2017-08-18 | reverse complement strand
GAAAATTAGGATGGGTACCAGAAATTACTGTTAAAGAAATGTGTAAAGAAATGATGTCTGCAGATTTTATTGAAGCAAAACAGAATATTTTGCTTCAATCTACCTTATCCAAGGTAAATTCTATTACCAAGTAGCTTAATATTTTGGAAATAATATTAATGGGCTTATATTTTTTCACTTCCGTGTCTATTTCAAAAGGGCACCAGGATAAGTTAGCAAATCAAGTTTATGATATTATTTCTGATGAGATTAAAACGACTGCCAATGTGGATTATATTCAAGTAGCTCATGATGCAATTTACGGTATTGACTATAAAGACTGTGAAGTTTTAGTGGCTAATGACAAATAATCTACTGATATTGCTCAACGCGTGGATTGCTCGTGTAACAATTTTTTGGATCAAAGTGCAGTTGGCCGAGGCATAAAGTTTCGTTATGTCTGTAATGAAACCCCACAACTTATTACCCTGAGATGGAACTCAAAAATATCCAAGAAGCAATTAAGTATCTTGTTGACTTAAAGGATTGTTTCCTCCTTGAGCAGCTTCAAGGCAACTGAGGTTTAACTGACTGTAAGATTATTTTCTAAACATGTGCCTGCGCAGCGCCTCACCCTTGTGCGTTCTCTGTTACAGACCCATTGAAAGTCGACCGTTCAAGGGCTTATGCTGGTAGTAGTTTTTCGAAGAATATCGTAGCTAGAGGACTCGCTTGACGTTGCATTTTTCAAATCTCATGTGCGATTGGTTTAGCACAGCCTAAATCTATGATTGTGGAGACAAATGGGACAAAAGTATCGAACGAAATACACTCTATCATTGTTCGTGAGAACGTTGATTTAATTCCTAAAGGAATTGTGAATATGCAATATTTATTAAATCATATCAAAACCAAGACATCAGCTAACTGTGACTTCGGTTGCCATGAAAATGGTATCACTTGTAAAGCGTCGGCTTTAAAAACACAAGTAAATTAATAGAATCAAGCTTACATGAGAACTGCATTAATTACAGGGGTGACTGGTCAAGATGGCTCCTACATGGCAGATCTGCTTTTATGTAAAGGGTATCGAGTAATTGGACTGGTGAGGAATAGAAGTAGCTTGGATGCTCCAAATTTAATTGGACTGCGCGCGAGAATTGAATTTGACTACGTAAATACACTAAATCAAGACTCAATTACTCGGCTTATTGCAAAATATAATCCTCTTGAGATATATAATTTCGCGGCATACTCAACAGGTTCTGGTATGTTCGATGATCCTTTGTCAATTGCGGACTTAAATGGGTTATTTGTTTGCAGAATTTTAGAAAGTATTCGACTTCTCGGTAGGGAAATTCGTTTTTGCCAAGCATCTAGTAGGGAGATTTTCGGTGACCCAAATGAAACCCCCCAAACTGAATTAACGCCAAGAAAACCACGTAGCCCATATGGTGCAGCGAAACTTTATGCGGATAATATGATTAATATTTATCGCCAACATTATGGAATTTTTGCTTGCTCAGCTATATTGTTCAATCATGAAAGTCCTAGACGTGGGTTAGCCTTTGTTACAAGAAAAATAACTTATCAAGCTGCAAAAATAAAATTAGGTTTAGCAAAAGAGTTGGTCATTGGGAATTTAGATTCAAAACGGGATTGGGGCTTCGCTGGTGACTACGTCAAAGGCATGTGGCTTATGTTGCAAAACGAGAAGCCCAGTGATTATGTCCTTGCTACTGGAGAGCAACATTCTGTTCGTGATTTTTGTGATTTAGCTTTTAGCAGATTAGGTTTTAACTATCAAGATTATGTGCGTGAAGACAATAGCGTTTTTCGTGCTGAAGAAAAAATACCATTAATTGGTTTAGCTACCAAAGCTTGCAATGAGCTCGATTGGAAACCAGAAGTCAGCTTTGATAATCTTGTTGAAATGATGGTTGACTCTGACCTAGAGAGGTTAAAACAACTTATTACTAATAAAGGGTTTAAAAGTGAAATATAAAAAAATTGAAAAATGTAGGATTTGTGGAAATAAAAATCTTGAATGTGTCCTTGATCTTGGGAATCAGATGCTTACAGGGGTTTTTCCAGCTAAAGTGAATGATAAAGTAACTATTGGTCCTTTAAGGTTAGTTAAATGCTATGGTGAGGATGTGTGCGGTCTTTTGCAGTTGGAGTATTCTTATGATTTAAGCGAAATGTATGGCGAGAATTATGGATATCGTTCTGGACTTAATTCAAGCATGGTTGAGCATCTCAATAACAAAGTAAAAAGGATTCTAAATCTAGTTGATTTACAGCCAGGAGATTTAGTTATTGATATAGGAAGTAATGATAGTACAACTCTACAAGCATACCCACTGAGAAATTTTTTATTAGTTGGCGTTGATCCGACGGGAGAGAAATTCCATAACTTTTATCCTTCGCATGTTGAACTAATTGTAGACTTCTTTTCAGCTGATTTGATTAAAAATAAATACAAATCAAAAAAAGCAAAGGTCGTTACTTCGTTTTCGATGTTTTACGATTTAGAAGACCCGATAGATTTTATGCGGAACGTCCATGAAATTTTAGCTGAAGATGGTATTTGGGTTTTTGAACAAAGTTATATGCCCACAATGCTCGACACTAATTCCTTTGATACTGTTTGTCACGAACATTTAGAGTTTTATGCATTAAAGCAAATTAAATGGATGACTGATATTGTTGGTTTCAAGATTATAGATGTTGAGTTCAATGATGTTAATGGAGGTAGCTTTTCTGTTACGGTAATGAAGTCAAACGCTAACGATGTTATGGATACTTCAATACAGAAGATACTTGATTACGAAATGTTACTGGGGCTTGATACTCTTCTTCCTTATAAATCTTTTGAAGAGAGAGTGGTAGCCTTAAAAAAAGATTTGCTGGCATTTGTTGGGCAAGCTCAAGCTGAAGGTAAAAGGATCGCAGCAATTGGCGCTTCAACTAAGGGGAATGTACTTCTTCAGTATTGTGGCTTAACATCTAAAGAAATTGAATTTATAGGGGAGGTAAATAAGGATAAATTTGGCTGCTATAGTCCTGGCACTTGGATTCCTATTATTTCGGAGGACGAATTGCTAAGAAATCCCCCTGATTATCTTCTTGTTTTGCCTTGGCACTTTAGAAATTTCTTCATTAAAAATACTAAGTTTAGTGGGATAACATTGGTATTTCCTTTACCTAAAGTGGATTTTTTAAAAGTAGGTAGTTAATTTGGAAGTATGTGAAGTTTTTAAATGATGTTTGAAAAATTTAGAAGTAGTTTTGTTTTAGGTGTAATAGCTACGGGACTGGCCCTTATTTTTTCTATTTTTAGGGACATTTACTTAAGTACTAGATTGACTGATATATCTACTTTTGTAAGTTATATAAGTCTGTGCGCTTTAATAACAACCCCATTTGGCGAAAGAATGCAATATGGAACTCATTTTCATTTGAATATACAGCGAGCATTTGGATTGATTCTATTTGGTTTCTTCTCAGTTTGGTTAGTTAATCTAATTTTAACTTCTGGATTTTTTCTAACTGCTTTTGGCATTGGTTTAATTTTTAATGTTACCTATTGTTTAGCAATAGCTTCGATGATTGGAGATTTGACGAGAAATAGCGGCCCCCATCTAATAAGATTGATTGGACCTATTTTCCCTTTGTCTAATATTGTTTTAACTTTCTTCGGTTTTAGGGGAGCAATTCTTTTGGTTAATTGCTCCTATCTGCTTACGATGTTGATTGTTATATATTGGTATTTTAATTTTGAACGATTGGATCATGGGCCCAAGATTCACCATGGGCGGAAAAGATTGTTCTCGAACTCATTTCTTTATCATTATTTATCCTTCATTGTTGCTTATATTTTCGTCCTAATAAATGTAAGTGCTAACCATGAAAACGTTAAAATTTTCGAGTTAAGATTGCCAGTTTATGCCTATTCTATTTCATCTTTTTTACTTCCATATTATGGGCAGAAATTTATGACATTGAAGAACAATCACTTCTTCTTTCTAGTGATTGTTCTCAGTGCTTGCATTCTCCTTTTGTATGCCTCTATTAGCACATACTTAACAATAGTTATGTTGGGAGAGTCGGCGGTGGTTGTAATGCTGGCCTATCTGACTTATCAGAAAACAACAAAAGATTTATCCTATGATACATCTAAGTGATTAACAGGTTAAGAATGACTACGATTATCTCTATATGCCGCCCAAATAAGCTCGGTTTAATCGATTTGGCAAAGTCTTTAGTCCGATACGGAAATGAATTAGATAAGCAACGTAAATATTTGTTGCTCATGACGTTTGCTGAATTTTTTTGCATTTTAATTAAGGCCCGAAAAAGCAAAGAAAAGGTTATTTGTATCTTTTGGGATAACTCGCTTTACAGTTTGAGCTATCTAATTTTATCTAGATTATTTTTCTTTAAAACAATTTATTACTATCATGAACCAGGTGGATATGCTCATAAAAGAAGACTGCGAGCTACTATTGCATATTCTTTTTTTTCATCTTTTGCTGAGTGTGTATACTTGAGCATAAGCAATTTTATTGGTATTTCGAGAAAAGATAAAATAAGCAGCGGTGATTATTTTCTGCCATTGTTGTACGATGACATTAGGCCTTTGCATATCAAAGGCACAAAAAAAATTGGTTATTTGGGGAATTTGAAGAAAGAAAGGCTGCCAAATGTTTTAAAAGAAATAGAGCCTCTATTAAATGCAAAGGGCTATGAAGTAGTTTATTTCCCATCTATTAGATATGGTCAATCCACCTTCGATAAGTATGCATTTTTATCTCAATGCACTGCAGTTTGGAATGTATATGCTTACCCATACAATCTTTCAGGAGTTACTGGTGACGCTTTTATGAGTAATACACCACTCATAGTTAGCGAATTCGAGCCATTTCTCGATATATTAAATACCAATAATCTAGCAATTTTGTTTGATCGATCCGAACCAAATGAAGTTATGGTAGAGAAAATTGAAAAATCTATTAAGATTATTGATGATAGCCCTCCCTCAAAGTCACTAACATCCGATCAGTCGCGCTTTGGTGGAAAAATTGCATTTTTGGATTACTGGAAACGGTGTTTTGATGAAATTGATAATAAATAATTACTTCTGATAGTACCTTATGAGAATTGTCTTAATAGGTAAAAATTCCCGACTGTATAAAGACTTCATACAGCAATTTAATCAGTTGGTTAACTGTGCAATAAGTCATAAAGACGTCACATCATTTTTGTTTGATAAAAATGATGTTGTCTTACTGTTGTCCTATTCATCCAGTCTCGATGAGCAAATCAGATTGATGAGAAGTATCCATAATGCAAAAGTTAAGAAAATTATAATTTTTTCTTCTACGGCATGTATTGTTGCTGAACATTATCCTTGCTTTAAATATCCGTTTGTTAAGTTGAATATAGAAGTAGAAGCAAAAAAATTATTATCGAATGTTGCCGTGATTAGATTAGGAACTGTTGTGAATGAGCGCACCATGAACTTATATAGAGGAACATGCGTGACGGATATCCAAGATGTTTTAAATCTGTGTACTTTTATAATTAATAGCAGCTCAAAAATGAATTTTTTTGTTAACTATAAATATTCAGATTTTGAAAATAAAGAAACGTTTGAATATAAATTATATCTGATCTATGGCTGGGTAATTTCTAGATTGAAACGGCCTTGTTTAATGCGGCCGCTAGATTTTATTTTGAAAATTATATTTGGATATAAGTGGTACGGATACGGTATTCTAACTACGCACTTGTACAAGAAAATGGAATCTAAATAATGAAAATATTTGATGTCTTGATTGTTGGGTCAGGGCCTACAGCCTTTGGAGCGCTAGCAGGAACTGGAACCAATCAGAGTGTTGCAATTGTTTCGCATGGTAAAGGAGATGCCTATTTTAAAGACTCTCTTGGCGACAATTCTCATGTTTTTCGATTTGGTGGAGGCCTTGACTCATGGCATGGTGTTTCTTCTCTAGAGTTGTTCAAAAAACACTTTCCAAAAGATCTTAAGCTCGCAACTAAATTCTTTTGTGAAACTTATAAAGAGAGTGACGTGTTAGTAAACCATCTTTTGAATGATGGTATATACATACCTTCTAATAAAGTATCGAGTAAAACATTGGTTGATTTAATCGAGAGAAGAGACTGTAGCTTTATTGTGGATGAAGTCATTAGAGTTGATAGGGTTGGGAGCCTTTCTAAGCTAGTCTGCAGAAACACCAAACTGATGGCGAAAAAAGTGATTGTTTGTGCTGGAGCTGTTGGTACGATGAGATTGTTGGTTGCTTCAAATTTAGCAACTAAAAGAAATTCTATAGGTAACCATGTTAATGGCTATTGCAGATATAACCAAAAAACTAGTCGTCAAGAGCGAAAGGTTTTTAGAGGGGCTAATGGACATGTGAAGATAGTTCTTTCAGGTGATATAAAAGGTAAAAATTTTATAATTTATTCACGGCCATCCTTTTTTGATTTTAGGAATTCCAATATTCTTGAAAAATATAAATCTACTTATTCTAGAAAAGAAAAGGAAATTTATGGCTTGATTCTAAAGTCATTTTCACCTGGGTTGTTGGTAGAGGCAATTTATAATAGATATGGCTACTGGTTGGGGAGTGGTGCTGCTAATAACTACTTCCAGATGGAATCAGAAGGGATTTATGAGCTAAGTGATGAAAATAAATTGAACGTAAATTCTAAAAACCTTAATACTTTTGTCGACAATTTAAGATCTGACGAAAGATTTGCTGATGTTACAGCTAGTTCCATAGTGTCTGGTATTCATTTTTACAATACTCTTGTTCCAGATGATTCTGTTGGATCGGTTTTTAAACAGAATGATTGGGAAAAGACAGTCTTAATTGGTGATTCCTCAGTGTTAACTAGCATTGGTGGAGCGCACCACACTTTTTCCATAATGGCGATGAATTATTTAGCAATGAGTAAAAACCATGAATGATTTAGATATGCAGCATTATCACCAGTGGCTTATTAAAAGAAGTCTGAAAGGACTCATATACAGGAGAGGTTATTTATATCCGAAAATATGGCAAAGGGCCTCTGGAAAGATTCTCGATATAGGATGCGGTATTGGTGACTTCGTCAGATTGACTAAAAATGCAATTGGGGTTGATATTAACCCATACAATGTTGCCTACTGTACTCAAAGAGGAATTCCTGCTTATGTTCATGAAGTGGATAATTTGCCTTTTGACGATGAAACATTTGATACAGTAATTTTTGACAATGTTATAGAGCATATTTATGAGCCAGAAAAAATAATACTTGAGGCGATTAGAGTAACGAAAATTGGTGGAAGAGTGATTATAGGTGTTCCTGTACTGCATCATTTTTTTCACGATAAAGACCACAAGGTATTCTACTCGGATGACTACTTAAGGGCGCATTTTCATATAGCTTCAATTCGTTTTTCTGAATTATTCTTGACTCCTAAGAATAAAACACTTCAGAAACTATTTGTTCATACATGCAGGTGGTTTGTTTATGAAAGGATTGCAAGTTAGATATATCCTAACAAGCTAACGTATGAAGATTACGTTCAATCAATATCTTGGATACACAGATAAAATAGGTTGAATGCATATATTATTGTTTAAGCATTCAGATATCTATGTGATAAAAACTTAGATGTACCAGTACACAGATCATTAATTTAATGGTTGTTTTAGTTTTATTGATGTCGAACACCTAAGTTAGGTAGCGCAAGCTGGAAATTTAAAGAAGCATTTAGAGATGAAAAAATTCAAAAACTTCCTACTTATTACCCCTGACATTCTATCTTCTTCTACTGGATTACTACTCGCACCTATTTTTTTATTTTTAACTTTGGAAGGTATTGCTACTTTTGCGATAGTTTCATTGTGTTTTATTTTTCTTGATTCATATGTTACACGAGACTATAAGTTTTATTTTTACCTGTCCATAGTACTTCTATTTTTCCCTTTATTTTTAATCAATAAAAAAAAGTATTTTTTTGATAAAAAATACTTTTACATATACCTTTTTTTTATTTGGGTTAGCTTGGGCTTGGATTGGCTAAATCTGAAAGATTATTTGGTAATATTCGAAAATCAACATACGCACTTTGACGCAAGATTTGCAGCTTTCTCTTTGGAGCCATCATTTTTTGCAGAAACTTTTTTCCCTGTTTTTTTGCTAGTATTAAATACTAATGAGAGGAGGATTAAAGCATTATATCTAATCTCTTTTTTTGTATTTTTTTATTTTTCGTTGTCGAGAACTCTTATACAAGATGTCTTGATTTACTGCTTGTCTCTATTGATAGCGATTAATTTTTCTAGTGCATATTTCAAAAAGCAGGTTTTAATTGGGTATTTGATTTTTGTTATATCGTTTATTCTTTTTTTTAAGAATATAACTGTATTAGATGAATTCATATCATACACTCTAGATGGTCTCAATAGTTGGAGAACAGTTTCAAACGTTTCTGCGATAGCAAGTTCTGAGTTTATTAATTTTCCAATCTCGTTTAGTTATGATGGCTTTAGAAGCGTTGCTCAACCGAGGTTTGGCATGTATGGTATTGAGGCGATTTTTTCGGCTTTCCCTTATATTGCATACAGCTGGGGAGTTGTTGCAGCTATTGCATGGTCATTCTTTATCCTATCTAAAGCACTGCCTGAGAAATTTAGTTTGAACAGAGTTGCTTCGATTATAGCTTTACTTGTAATTTATTTGTTTTTTTCTCCCAAATGGAATTTTGTTTGTTTATATGCAATTCTTTATTTGAGAAATATGGGGGAGATTGATCATACAAAGCCTGCAGTCAAATATAATTTATATCTAAGACAATCATTATTATAGTGATGCATGTAATGTATACTTTACCGCTGAGAGTTTAGAAGAATATTTTGTTAAAACTGAATTAGTATTATTTATGATTGATATAAGTTTTTGTCAAAAATTCGTAGCAATTTATCATTAATCTATAAATTTATATGTTAAATAGTGAACCATTAGTTTCGATAATTATGCCTTGTTTCAATAGTTCTAAAACTATTGGGGCTGCTATAGAGTCGTTGCAAGAACAGACCTATAGAAACTTTGAACTAATAGTCATAGATGATGGATCTAAGGACGACTCTTTTTTGGTAGCGCAGTCATATAGTAGGTCTGATTTACGTATAAAAGTTTTGAAAAATGAAGATAGTAGACATGGCGTTGCGATTGCCAGAAATCTTGGACTGAAGCTAGTTAAAGGTAAATATATTACATTTCTCGATTCTGATGACTTGTATGAGCCCGATTCACTTAGGAGAAGAGTTGATACAGCCTTATCCAAAAATGCATTAGTAGTTTATGGGAATTTCAAAAGGCTGTTCGATGATGGATCATATAAATCTGTTACGGTGAAAGATAAACTGACCTATCTTGATATGTTATGTTACAACCATATTAGTAATACAACAGGGATGTATGATGCTGAAGCTCTTGGAATAACTTTACAAAAGTCGATTGGACATGAAGACTATTTAATGTGGTGTAGTCTTATCAGAAAAGCAGGCACTGCAGTATCTTGTGGAGGTACTCCAATAGGGATATATAGGGTTTCTCAAAACTCACTCTCATCCAATAAGCTTAAATCTTTTTTTTGGCACTGGATTGTGATTCGTAAAGAACTAAAAACAAACCTTCTTTTTGCGCTCTTTTTTCAATTTTTTTATGTGATAAAGTCCTTGGTAATGCGTATGCGTTAACTTTCTTATTCGTCCTAGTAAATTAGGAAAAATATTCTGATTATTTAGAAATTATTTTTTGATTTTTATCAGAGTATTTGTTTGAACTTATAATAACTTTCTAGAGGCGCGTAAAATTACTTATAACATCCCCCTATTTGCTCATTCTCTGGAGTTTTCAGATGATTCTCAATCAGATGTCCCTTGCATTCATAAATCATGCCTCTATATTAATTAAAGGGAAAAATAAATCGGTGCTTTCTGACCCTTGGTATAAGGGAGAGGCATTCCACAGCGGTTGGAAATTAATTGTTGAAAATAATGACGAAGAAATCCTAGCTCTTATTGAACAAATAAATTACATTTGGATATCTCACGAACATCCTGATCACTTTTCAATTCAGTTTTTAAAAAAATTCAAGCAGCAACTTTTAGAGAATAATGTTTGTTTTCTTTTTCAAGAAACAAAAGATAAGAGAGTAATTGGTTGGCTAATTAAGGAGGGCTTTAAAGTCCAAGAGCTACTTGATAATACTTGGTTTGATATTGAAGAAAATTTCAAAATTAAAGTGGTTAAGGATGAATTTTATGACTCTGCATTAATTGCTGAAGTTGATGGAGTAAGAATTTTTAATCTTAATGATTGCCCAATTCACTCAAACAAAAGAATTCAAGAATTACATAAAAATCAAGGAGATTGCGACATATTGTTGACGCAGTTCAGCTATGCTGCATGGAAAGGGGGGCGTGAAAATAAGAGTTGGAGGGAGTCTTCGGCTCAAGAAAAACTACAGAGCGTTGTTGATCAAGCGAATGGGTTAAATGCGAAAATTATAGTTCCATTTGCTAGTTTTGTAAGATTTTCCAACCAACTGAATTCTTATTTAAATGACTCAGTTAACACCCCTCAAAAAACGGTCGAGTTTATTAGGGTAAAAACAAAAGCTAAATGTGTTTTTATGGCGCCATTCGATTGGATCTCGCTTGACTATAAAAATGTGAATGAGAGTCAAGTATCGACAGATTTTTGGGAAGAGAGATTTCAATCGATTGCTAACTTGCCACTAGATAGTTATGAAAAGAAGATCGATCCTTCTGAGCTTGCTATTTTATATAAACAATATCTGGATAGAATTAAGAAAAAAAATTCTTGGCGTTTAATTAAGTTAATTGGAATGTTCAGATTATTTGGTGCTTTTCAGCCTATAGTAATTAGGCTGCTTGATCAAGATATTAGCGTTCTAGTCAACACCGTCGAGGAATCGCTAAGCATTTCATTCGAGAAGCCTGATGTTGAAATGCACTCTGAATCATTGGCCTTCATCTTAAAAAATCCATTTGGGTTTGATACGCTAACAGTTAATGGTTGTTTTGAAGAAAAGCGTAAGGGAGGGTTTGCGAAATTTACAAAAGTATTTGCACTTGAAAACCTCAATGTATTAGGTTACTCCTTGAGCCCTTATCTGATTTTTAATCCGTCGTTGATTTTTATTTTCCTCGCTAGGATTATTTCAGTTTCTAAGAGATTGGTTAAAGTCTAAGTTATGACTAAAAAAATATTAATTGATTTAGTTGGTGGCAGTGGTTTTATTGGTACATCTTTGGTAAAAAGGCTTAATCAACGAATTGATTTCAAGATTCAGATTATCGATAAACAGCCTAGTCTGCTATTTAATAATTTGGTATCAATCTGTGATGTGAGACTGAGAGACAGTCTTAAATTGGCGCTTTCACTGAATGGCGTGATTATCAATCTAGCCGCAGAGCATCGTGATGATGTCAACCCAAAGAGTTTGTACGATGAAGTAAATGTTTGTGGAGCAGAAAATATATGTGATGTGGCTAGGCAGAAAAATATTCAAAAAATCATTTTTACAAGTTCGGTTGCTGTATATGGTTTTGCTGAATTAGGAACCAATGAGTCTGGAAAAATTGCCCCATTTAATGATTACGGACGCACTAAGTGGGAGGCAGAGCAGGTTTACAAAGCGTGGCAATCAGAAGATCCACAAAATAGAACACTTGTAATTATTAGGCCTACAGTTGTGTTTGGTGAACGAAATCGCGGAAATGTATTTAATCTGCTTAAACAAATTGCATCTGGTAAGTTTATTATGGTGGGTAATGGACTAAACAGAAAATCCATGGCATACGTTGAAAACGTTGCTGCCTTTATTGAGTATTCTCTGAGTTTTAAGCCTGGTGTACACATTTATAACTATATTGATAAGCCGGATTTCACAATGAACTCATTGGTCGGGCGAGTTAATAAGCTCTTGGGTCAGTCAGAAAAAATCAAATTCCGACTTCCATATGTTTTAGGTTTAGCAATCGGTAAATTTTTCGATTTTGTTGCTTTTGTTACACGCAAAAAATTAGCAATTAGTTCAATTCGAGTTAAAAAATTCTGTGCCAACTCTGTCTATGAATCAGCAATTGCTGAAACAGGTTTTGTTGCTCCAGTGGCTTTGTTGGATGCAATTGAGCGTACTGTTAAATATGAGTTTTTAGAAGATCACAAAGACGAACCTGTTTATTTTAGTGAGTAGTCGAAGCGGTTTTTGTGAGAGCTATTAGCTCGCCAATTGTTGTTGATAGCTGTCTTTGAAGTGTTGTCTGATAACGCATTAGGCGGTCAATATGATCGTGCTCTGGAATAATAGATTGCTCTTCTAATGGTTGAAGTTTTTCAAAGTCTGATAGCTTGCGGGATGATGCGTTTATTCTTTCTAACACTTCAGCAAACCAATCAATAGCAACGATTAAATTATCTAAGGAAGTTTCTAAAATTGCTTCCTCGATTGAATGCTGCTTTTGAATAGATTCTTTTTCATTCGAGTCGCGCCACCCATACCTAATTACTTTTATTTGATTAGGATTGGCTTCTCTGGGTATTTTTCTCTCAATATAGTCCGCTACCTTGATATTCAGTATGTTAGATTCTTTGAAAAGATAACTACAAAGTAAGGGTGCTTTTTCTAATAATTCACTTTGTGACTTTGGAGGTGTTGCTTTGAAAGCTAATACTTCATTTGCAATAGCAATTCTCTCACTATCAATTAGATTTTCCGGCGTGGCTATATCGAGCAATTTTCTAGCCAATTGTGATTGTTCATCAGTGGTCATTTCTAGCGCCACAACTAAATTCTTGTATACGTTGGTTTGAGCGCGGCTTTTTTCAAAGGATGCGGCAATGGTATCTTGAATTCTTTCTAATTGAACGGTGATCTTGGCGATACGTTCGAGTTGTAAATGTATCAATGGGTTTCTGGATGGATAGTGTTGCGCTAATTCGGTTAGTAAATTTACGAAGCGCTCACGTTCTAAATCGCTAATGAATCCTTTGGAGGTGGCGCCATGTTTGAGTGCATTCTTAGAAGAAATTTCCTTGCCTTTATTAGTTCTTGGGCCTGTAGATTTAATGCCTGACATAATTTCTCCAATTTAAATTGGTTATATGGGAATGCCAATCTTCTCAACATAGCGCATGACAGTATCAGACTTTAGCCATCTGCCTTTAGTCATGATCATCGCTAAACTTGCGCCTGATAATAACAAATCCTGCGCTGCGCCAACTCTGGTTGAATGGCCGCTGACTCGTTTCACAAAATTTTCATCAAAACCTGCTTGCGCCGCAATTCTCTTGTAGATTCTAGAAACATGTGCACTTGTGAGTTGCTTAGTTAGGCGATTATTTCTATCAATCCCTCTAAAAACTTTTCCAGAGTTAATATTGGAGTGTTTTATCCATTTTTCAAGTGTGTCAGAAGTTTGGCTACTAATAGTCATCCATCGCCCATGTGCTTCTTGGTCTGTTTTGCTTTTTCTAAGTAGGATGACTGTGGCGTATATGTTTGTTTTTCTGTCGATAACGCGTTTGTTGATGTCGCTGATTTCAATATCGACTAATTCGCTACGCCGACACATCGTGTCATAAGCAACCGTCAGCATTGCTTTGTTCCTCAGTGATCTTAATGAGTTGTCATTTATTGTACCAATCATGTCGTTTAGAATTTCTTTAGTTATGGCTTCGGCCTGATGACTGTAGCGCCCAATCCTTCTGTGCATGCGCTTCATCTCAATTTTGACTTCTGGTGTAAGCGTTGGATTACTATATTCATTTAAGGTATGAATAGTAGCAATCGCTGCTACTGCACGGCGAATAGACGCTGAACTTTGCCCCTTGTCCATTAAGTGATTGATGTAGCCTGATATGGCGCTGGAGGCGGCGGGGAGTGCTTCTAACTTATTCCTCTCACAGAATTTGATAAAGTCACCAACGTCAGCTTTATAAGCTCTAATGGTGGCCTTTGCATATGCGCCATCGATTCTGTCGATTGTTTGTGTTAACCTAAGATCATTGTTGGTTTTATTCATATTTAAATTACACCTATTTAATATTTAAAATAATATTAAAACAATCAAAAAGGATTGTAAAGAGATTGATTACAAGTGGTCAAATAAGAGCAGCGAGAGCGTTGTTAAGATGGTCGGCTGATGAATTGGCCGAAATTTCCAAGGTTGGGATTGCCACAATTCGGAGATTCGAAACCCAGGAAGGAATTCCTGCAGGGCAGGTAAGAGTTATTGAAGCAATTAAGGTGGCTTTAGAGCAAGCTGGTGTAGAGTTTATCGGCTCTTCGGACAATAGCCCTGGGGTACGACTCATTTCTAAAAAATAGTATTTTGCGAAACGAACCCCCTGGGAAGAAGTGGGTGTGCTTGCTAATACCGTTTATCAGCCCGTATAGGGTAGCCTAATTTTTTGTTATAATGATAACCATTATAAATGTGTGGATTTAGGTGTTTGAATGGCTGATCGAGAAGATTATTACGAGGACGAGTTGAGCCTCCTCGATATTTACAAGGTGCTGAAAGCTTACAGACGCAGCATTATTGTTGCCCCCTTTGCACTGGTGCTTGTTGCTTTGTTGGGCGCCTGGCTTTTTGTTACCCCCAAGTATGAGGCGCAGGGGGTGATTGATATTGGCCGAGTCAATCAGGCACTACTCGAGATCCCAGATATCCTCGTGGATCGCTTGAATCAGCCTGCATTTATCGATCGTGTGGTTGAGGAACATCCACAACTTTTTGTAGATAAGAGTGAAACTACTCAGAAGAAGCATTTCAAATCCTTCTTAGCCAAGAAGAATAAGGGCTCCAACCTCGTTTCGTTTGCATTTACGGCTAAAAGTCGTGAGCGTGCGTTAGTTAAGGCGGCTGCTGTAATAGAAACCTTGGCGGGTATCCATCAAAAGATTTTTGAGAGTAATGTCGAGTTGGTTAAACAACAAATAGGGTTGATTGATCATCAAATCGAGGCACTAAAAGCTGATAAAACATCAAATGGCGTTTCTTCAAGAGATACTTACGATACGGTCTTAAAAGCGCTCATCGTCAACGATCATATGAACCAGTTGCGTACCCTGACGAATCGTAAACTAGAACTTGAGGCCAGCTTAAATTCTACAACGAGCTATAACACTCGATTATTAGAAAAGGTTTATGTTTCGGAGGAGCCAGTGAGCCCTAATCTTCCTATCGTGACCTTGGTCGCCTTTCTGTTGGGGCTATTCGGGGCAGTTTTTGCGGCGTTTGTACGCAATTCTCTCAAACCCTAAGCTTTAGGTAGATAATGTTGTATGCGTAAGGATTCACGATTTTTATTGGTCTTGTTGCAACTCGTCTTAATTGTTGCAGTACCACCCTTACTTACTGCGCCGACGGGATTTCATCACTCTTTGGTGTTGTTAGATCCAATCGTTAATGCGAGTTTGATCAATGGGATATGCCTTCTTCTGGCATTAAGGGTCTTAAATAAGTTAGCGTCTCACCCTCAAAAACGTCCCTCGATCTATATTATGCCAATCGCGCTCACGATCTTTAGTTTGTTTTTTGCTATCTTGATCTTTGGGCATCTGCAATATTCTGCCAAGGTGTTGCTGCTTGGCTTTTTGCTGACACCGCCTTTTATGGCGAGCTTCTACGTGCTTAACCGTGGGGTGCGTGCTTTAAGATTATTTTGTGTACCCTCAGGTTCGGTAGGGACCCTCAAAACAACGCAGCATATTAAGTTTAAGCCGCTTAAGTCTCCTTACTTACCTAAAACGCAGTTCGATGGGGTGGTGGTCGACTTTAGGGATGGGAATCTGTCTCCTGAGTGGGAGCGATTCTTATCTGAGTGTGCACTTAAAAAAATAAAAATCTACAACTACCTCCAATTAAAAGAATCGATCACGGGGCAGGTGGATGTGAAGCATCTCGCAGAAAACGACTTTGGTGATTTAGCGCCTTCTGAATTTGTAATGGTGTTCAAGCGCTTGATCGATATTTTATTCTTGGTTTTGGTTTCGCCGGTCCTTATCCCACTCATGGCAGTGATCACCCTTTTGATTGTGCTGGATAGCAGGGGTGGTCCGTTTTATATCCAAGAGCGGATGGGGCTGGGTGGCCGATATTTTAAGATGGTGAAGTTTAGAAGTATGACCATTAATCATGGCGGTAGTCACTTCACCGAAGAGAACGAGAACCATCGTATTACTAGGGTGGGTAGAATCATTCGCAAGTACCGCTTTGATGAGCTTCCGCAATTCTGGAATGTGCTGAAGGGTGAGATGAGCTTAATTGGCCCACGTCCAGAGTCTGCAGAGCTCGCTAAATGGTACGAAAAAGAAGTGCCCTTCTTTATTTATCGTCACGTCGTACATCCAGGAATCTCTGGTTGGGCGCAGGTGATGCATGGCTACGCAGCGGGGGTGGATGAGATGAAGGACAAGATCGCTTATGACCTTTACTACATCAAGCACTTTTCACTCTGGTTAGACCTCTTAATCTGGTACAAAACGATTAAAACTGTCTTAACGGGTTTTGGATCAAGATAATATTATTTAACAATAAATTATATAGTTTTATTAATGTAATTTATTAAGTATTCGTTTTTGTTAAATCAACTCGTAACCTATTGAAATTAAATGAAATAGGGTAGCATACTCCCTGTCATGTCAAATGCACGCTAATACCGCTTATCAGACATGCCATCATCCAACCCAATTGGCTCTCCCAGCATCATGCTAAAATGACTGCATGTTATATTTACCACTGTCAATTTTATGAATAAACGTGCATTACCCTTATTAGCTCTTCTCCTAATGCTTAGCGCAATTTGGATTGTGTTTGATCAACATGGAAAGATTAATAACGACGCTATCACCTACCTAAGGCAGGCAAACCTTTTCGCTTTGGGAGATTTTGAAGCAGCTAAAGCGCTTTACCCATGGCCATTCTTTGGCTTCATCATCGCTAAGTTACATCAGCTTACTAATATTTCACTTCAAGAGTGTGCTCAGATTATCAATATTTTTGCCTTCACCATCGCTGGCTATTTTTTTCTCAAAACACTTAGTCTCTTATCCAAAGATTATTTAGTCCTGTTATCTGGCTTTCTAACTCTCATCACATCTATCCCCATCCT
>JACCDX010565527.1_pt1 | contig 17208 bp, 14 predicted proteins | sample 7449681 | NCBI WGS metagenome assembly JACCDX01 (sample SAMN15323450, study PRJNA562643) | freshwater metagenome | isolation source: river surface water | place: USA:Blue River Watershed | collected 2017-08-18 | reverse complement strand
GGTCTGAAGTGGATCTTGCGTTCATGGTGATCCCCTTAAACGTGGAGCAGGAGGTGTTCGCGTTCCCAAGGTGAGATCACCTTCATGAACTCGGCGTACTCGATCTCCTTCACCTCGGTGTAGACGGTGACGAAGTCCTGCCCCAGCACGGCGGCCAGATCGGCCTCGTCGCGCAGCAGGTTGACGGCCTCGCCCAGGCTGCGCGGCAGCTCGTACTCGCCCAGGTAGGCGTCGCCCCGGCACTCGGGGCGCGGCTCGATGCGGTTCATCATGCCCAGGTAGCCGCAGGCCAGCGTGGCGGCCATGGCGACATAGGGGTTGGCGTCCGAGCCGATCACGCGGTTTTCAATGCGGCGCGCGGCCGGCGAGGCCACGGGCGAGCGGATGCCCACGGTGCGGTTGTCGGTGCCCCACTGGATGTTGATGGGCGCAGCGTTGGAGCGCACCAGGCGGCGGTAGCTGTTCACATACGGCGCGAACAAGGCCATGGCCGCCGGCACGTAGCGCTGCAGCCCACCGATGAACCAGCGGAAGTGGTTGGACGGGAAGCCGTCATCGGCCGAGAAGATGTTGCGCCCCGTGGCCATGTCGTTGACGCTTTGGTGGATGTGCATGGCGCTGCCCGGCTCGTTGGCCATGGGCTTGGCCATGAAGGTGGCGTACATCTCGTGGCGCAGCGCGGCCTCGCGGATGGTGCGCTTGAAGAAGAACACCTCATCGGCCAGGCCCAGCGGGTGGTCGTGGAAGAAGTTGATCTCCATCTGCCCGGCGCCCACCTCGTGGATCAGCGTGTCGACGTTGAGGCCCATCTGCTCGCAGTAGGCGTAGATGTCTTCGAACAGCGGATCGAACTCGTTGACCGCGTCGATGCTGTAGGCCTGGCGCGAGGTCTCGGCGCGGCCACTGCGGCCCTTGGGCGGGCGCAGCGGCATGTTGGGGTCGATGCTGCGCTCGATCAGGTAGAACTCCAGCTCGGGCGCCACCACCGGCACCCAGCCCTGGTCGGCGTAGAGCTGGCACACGCGCTTGAGCACCGAGCGCGGCGCGTACGGGATGAGCTGGCCCTCGCGGTCGTAGCAATCGTGGATGACCTGCGCGGTGGGATCCGACGCCCACGGCACGATGCGCACCGTCTGCGGATCGGGCTGCAGGTGCATGTCGCGGTCGGTGGGGGTGATGACGTCGTAGTACGGCCCCGAGGCGGGGAACTCGCCCGTCACGCCGATGGCCACGATGCCTTCGGGCAGGCGCATGCCCCGGTCTTCGGTGAACTTCTCGCGCGGCAGGATCTTGCCGCGCGCCACGCCCGTGAGGTCAGGCACCAGGCATTCGATCTCGGTCACTCGACGCTCGTTGAGCCATTGTTCGAGGTCACTGAAATTGCCGGGTACCTTGGCCGTCATGGTGTCACCTGAGGAGTTTGTCGGGCATCTGTTTGCGGGCCTGCCAGGTGCGGCAGGCCTCGCCAAAGGCCGCGAAGATCTTTTGGGAAACGGGGGTGCTGGCGGCTTGCCACTCGGGGTGCCACTGCAAGCACAGGTTGAAGCCGGCGGGCGCGGGTGCGCCGGGGGGCGTGAAGGTGAAGGCCTCGACGATGCCGTCGGGCGCGGTGGCCTGCACCTGCAAGCCGGCTGCGAGCTGCTTGACGCCCTGGCCATGCAGGCTGTTGACCATGAAGCGGTCACCCTGGCGATCGGGCGCCGCGAGGCCGCCGAGCACCTGATCGAGCAGGCCACCGCTGACCAGTTGCACCGGGTGGGCGTTGTGCGCGTATTCCTGGTCGACCGGCAGGCTGCCGTCGCCACGGTGGTCCATGTGGCCGCTGTGTTCGTGCACCGCCTGGTGCAGCGAGCCGCCCAGCGCCACGTTCACCTCTTGGAAGCCACGGCAGATGCCCAGCAGGGGCAGGCCACGCTGCAGGGCGAGGCGGATGAGGGGCAGCGTCCAGGCGTCGCGCTCGGGGTCGAGCGGCAGCGAAGGGTCGTGCACCGCTTCGCCGAAATGGCTGGGGTGGACGTTGGAGGGCGAGCCGGTCAGCAGCACGCCATCGGCCAAGTCCAGCAGCGCCGGGATCTCGTCAACCGGCACCGTGGGCACGACCAGAGGCAGGCAGCCCGCCAGGCGGACGGCATCGACGTACTTCTGGCCCGCAATGTGGAAGGGGTGTCGACCCAGCACCCGCTGGCAGGCGGGCACCAGCACCACGGGTGGTTTGCGTTGTTCGTGCATGACAAGGCTTGTGCACCCAGTGTGCCAAAGCCTGCGCCCAAGTCAACGGCCGAGCAACGCGGCGATCAGGGGCTTGTGCCGGACGTGGCCCGCAGCCCACACGATCGCGACGGCGATCCTGATGTGGATCAGTGGCGGCGAGGCGGCGGCGTGTAGTTGCCGGTGCGCTCGATGTGACGGAAGGTGATGCGGCCTTTGGTCAGGTCGTAGGGCGAGAGTTCGAGCGAAACCTTGTCACCCGCGAGGATGCGGATGTGGTTCTTCTTCATCTTGCCGGACGTGTAGGCCACGAGCACGTGACCGTTGTCCAGGGTGACGCGGAAACGCGAGTCCGGGAGGACTTCGTTCACGACACCGTTCATTTCAATGAGTTCTTCCTTGGCCATGAGGTTTCCTAGCGGGGGCGGGCAGAGCCGTGACATCGCCCCAGGCCGCGCGTCAGGCGGACGTGCGGGTCAAGAGTGGGTTGGCGGATCGCCTGGCCGGAACCGGCGACAGCGGATGGGATGCGTCAATGGCAGACATCGACACTGGGCATCACCATGCCCGGCTTCGCGGCGTGAACACGCAACACCGGGCAACCTAAAATGCTATCACGGTGTCAACTTCTGCGCATGCAGATTTGGCGTTGGCCGGCGGCTCCCAACCTGGGCTGGGGGGTGGGCGCCCGCCAGGCGGCCTGCGCGTACAGTGCGGTGATGTCCATCGCCTCTTTGCCGGCTGCGCCCGTCGGCCCCTCGTCGTCGCGCGCCGATGCCAGCACCATCGGCCTGGTGGGCCTGGCCCACGGCACCTCGCACTTCCACCACCTGCTGCTTCCGCCGCTGTTCCCGGTGTTCATCCGAGATTTCGGCCTGAGCTACGCCGAGCTGGGCCTGCTGGTCAGTGCCTTCTTCCTGGTCAGCGGCTTGGGCCAGGCCCTGGCCGGCTTCGTGGTCGACCGCATGGGCGCGCGGCCCGTGCTGTTTTTCAGCCTGTGCTGCTTCGTGCTGGCCTCAGGCGCCGCCGCGCTGGCCACGGGCTGGGGCGGGCTGCTGGCGGCCTCGCTGCTGGCGGGGCTGGGCAACGCCTCGTTCCACCCGGTGGATTTCACCATCCTGAACAAGCGGGTGACGCCGGCACGGCTGGGCCACGCATTTTCGGTGCACGGCATCAGCGGCAACCTGGGCTGGGCCCTGGCGCCGGTGCTGCTGATGGGCGTCAACCAGGCCACCGGCGGGTGGCGGTGGGCCTACGCCGCCTCGGCCGCCTTCGGGCTGGCGGTGCTGGCGGTGCTGTGGTGGGGCCGCGCCTGGCTGCAAGACCGGGCGCCCGGTCAGGCGGCCAGTGCGGCCCAGGCCACGGCGCAGCCACAGCCCGCTGAGCACCCGATGGCCTTTTTGCGCCTGCCCACGGTGTGGCTGTGCTTCGCCTTCTTCTTTTTCAGCACCGCCGCCCTGAGCGCGGTGCAGGGCTTTGCCAGCCCGGCGCTGGGCCTCCTCTATGGCCTGCCGGCGGCGGCCACGGCCTACATCGTCACCGGCTTCATGCTGTGCGGTGCGGCAGGCATGGTGGTGGGCGGCTTCTTGGTGCACCGCGTGGCGCAACTGGAGCGCACCATCGGCCTGGCGATGAGCCTGTCGGCCCTGCTGATGGTGGGCGTGGGCAGTGGCGCCCTGCCCGCCTCGCTGGCGGCGGTGGTGACGGCGCTGGCCGGCGTGGGCATCGGCCTGGCTGGCCCCTCGCGCGACATGCTGATCAAGCAGGCCACGCCGCCAGGCGCCACCGGCCGGGTGTACGGCACGGTGTATTCGGGGCTGGATGTGGGCTTTGCCGTGGCCGCGCCCACCTTCGGGATGCTGATGGACCACGGCCATCCGGCCCACGTGTTCCACGGGGCAGCCCTGGCGCTGGCGCTGGGCGTGGCCTCGGCGGCGGTGGTGGGCGGCAAGGCGCGGCGCCAGCGCGACGGCTGAGCGGCCGCGATCAGTGTGGCTTGCGCGGGCGCTGGAAGGATTCGGGCATCAACACGTTGCCCTCGCGCTTGACGGGTGGCACAGGCTGGCCAGCGCGGGCGCGCTCAATGACCGCCTGCGCCGTGCGGCGGGCCTGCTCGCGGGCCACGCGACGCTGTCGCCACTGCCACATGCCGCTGACGGCGGTGCGCACCTTGAACCACAGGCGCCAGGCGGCACCGTCGAGCCGGTCGCGATGAGCCGGCTTGAGCGCCATGCGCACCAGCATGACCACGCACGCGAGCGCGGTCACGAGGGCCAAGATCTTGTCAGCGGTCAGGGGCGGAAACGTCATCATGTGAAAGCGGCACCGCGATGGCACCGCACGCCCCATGTTAGCGTCACGCCGCCGCTTGCGCGCCCCCCTATTGACAGGCTTTTCCAGCCAAAAAGGTGACACATGACCGCTTCATTGTCCACGGCCCCACTGTTGCCCATGGCCGTGCTGGCCCTGTGGACGCTGCACGTGCTGCTCATCGTGCCCATCGTGCGGGTCAAGGCGGGGCGCGCGGGGTTGGTCAACCCGGAAGATTTTCGCTTGGGGGAATCGGCCCGCGTGCCCGAGTTCGTGCGGGTGCCCAACCGCAACTTCATGAACCTGCTGGAGGTGCCGGTGCTCTGGTACGTGGCCGGCTTCGTGGCCAGCTTGATGGGCGTCAGCCACCCGGGCTGGCTGGCGCTGTCGTGGCTGTACGTGGCGCTGCGCCTGGCACACACCATCATCCACCTGTGGCCGGGCCACCGGGTGCTGCTGCGCGCCCTGGTGTTCGCCTTGAGCAACGTGGTGGTGACGGTGATGTGGTGGTGGCTGGTGGTGGCGATGGTGGCGCAGCGCTGATCAGCGCTTGGCCACGCGCGGCTCGCTGCCGCGTGCCGGGCCACCGCCCAGCGAAGGGTGCGGGGCCAGGCGCTTGGCCGGCGTGGAGTCGTCCACCGAGGGGCGGCCTTCAAGGTAGGCCTGCAGCGCCAGGGTGAGCGGCGCCAGGCATTGCGTCAGGCGCAAGACGGCCACTTCGGTCTGGGCCACATCGCCTTGCAAGGCCACGCCTTCGAGCACGGCGGCGGCATCGCGCAAGGCGTCGCTGCCGATGGTGCCGCCCAGGCCTTTGAGCGTGTGCCCCTCGCGGTGCAGGCGCGCCCAATCTTGGTTGTGCAGGCCATCCGGCATCCAACCCAGCACGGCCTGGGCATGGCGCACGAAGCCCTTGAGGGTGGACTGGTACAGGCTCAGGTCTTCGTCAAAGGCCGACAACGCGCTGCGGGCATCGAGCCCGGCGATGCGCGGCAGGTACATGGGCGGCACGTGCGAGGCGGCCGGCACCGTGGGTGGGGCCATCAGCGGGTGCGGCTCAAAGCGCGGTGCCGAGGTGTCGCCCACGGCCGCAAAGGTGCTGGGGGCCTCAGACACGTCAGCTTGGTGCGCGGCCGAGCGGCCCTCGGGCAGGCGGAAGGCCAGTGGCGACACCAGCACCGGTCTCGGTGGCCGCTCCCCCGGGGCCGTGTGCGGCATCGGGGCAGCGGCGTTCGGCAAGAAGCGCAACAGCACGGCACCCAGGCGGGTCGGGTCGAGCGGCTTGCCGATGTGGTCGATCATGCCCTCGGCGAGGCAGCGCTCGCGCTCTTCGGGCATCACGTGGGCGGTCATGGCCACGATGGGCAGGCCGCGCAATCGGTCGTCGGCGCGGATCATGGCCGTGGCCTCGTGACCGTCCATCACCGGCATCTGCAAGTCCATCAGCACGACGTGGAAGGCATCGGGCGACAGCTCGCGCAGGCGTTGCACCGCCGCCAGGCCATGCGGCACCACGGTGACCTCGGCGCCACGGCGCTGCAGCAGCTCGCGGGCGATCTGCTGGTTGAGCGCGTTGTCTTCAACCAGCAGCACGCGCAAGCCATCCAGGCGCACCGACGGCGCCTTGCCTGCACGCGGCCCACTGCCCGGCGCCGCGGCCTTGCCCAGCACCCTGGCGATCAGGTCGCGGGCCTGGGCAGGCATCAGCGGCTTGTCGAGCAGGCCAGCCGCGCCCTGGGTTTGCAGGTCTTGCTTGAGCAGGTCGGCGCCATGGGCCGACACCACGACCACCTGGCTGGGCAGGCCCTTGCGCTGGATGGCCTGCAGCACGCCCGCACCGCCGGGCTCGGGCATGGCCCAGTCGAGCAAGATCAGGTCGTAGGGCGCACCAGCCAGGTCCACATGGCCCAGGGCTTCGTGGGCGCTGACGGCCACATCCAGGCAGCCACCGGCCTTGGCGTCTTGGCCCACGCCCATGAGGCGCAGCAGGCCCATGGTGGTCTCGCGCGCCTCAATGTGGTCATCGACCACCAGCACGCGCAGGCTGCCCGCCGTGCGGCCAGAGGCCGGTGCCGCACGTTCGGCCGGGCGCGCCACCTTGGCCCGCGCCAGCGGCACCCCCAGCGTGAACACCGAGCCTTCGCCCGGGGTGCTGGTGACCTCGATGTCGCCCCCCATCAGGCGCGCCAGGCGCTGGCTGATGCTCAGGCCCAGGCCGGTGCCACCAAACCGGCGGGTGGTGGAGCTGTCAGCCTGGGTGAACTCTTGGAACAGGCGGCCGAGCTGGGTGGCCGTCATGCCGATGCCGGTGTCGGCCACGGCCAGCTTGAGCCACACGCCTTCTTGCCGGGGCTGGGCCGACACGGTGAGCGTGACGTGCCCACGGTCGGTGAACTTCACCGCGTTGGACAGCAAATTGGTGAGGATCTGGCCCAGCCGCAGCGCATCGCCATGCAGCTGGCCGTGGTCACCCAGCACCAGGTCGTTGTCGTAGGTGCACAGCAGCTCGACCCCTTTTTCTTCGGCGCGCTGCTTGAGCAAGGTCAGGCTGTTGTCCAGCACCTCTTCGAGCAAGAAGTCTTCGCGGTGCAGCTCGATGCGGCCGGCTTCGATCTTCGAAAAATCGAGGATGTCGTTGATGACGCCCAGCAGGTTGTGCGCAGCGCGCTGCACCTTGGTGAGGTAGTCGGCCTGCTGGTCGTCGAGCGGGGTCTGCAAGGCCAGGTGCGTCATGCCCATGATGGCGTTCATGGGCGTGCGGATCTCGTGGCTCATGTTGGCCAAGAAGAGCGACTTGGCCTGCGTGGCGGCCTCGGCCTGGTCGCGGGCGCTCTTGAGCTGTTCTTGGATCTGGGCGTGGCGCGCGATGTCGCTCTCGACCGCGCGGGCCATGTGGTTGAGCGTGTCGGCCAAGGTGTCAAGCTCGGCCACCCAGTGTTCGCGGCCATTGGCGCGCGCGCCATACTCACCGGCCGCAAGCTTGTGGGCCACCTGGTCGAGGCGGGCAATCGGGTTGAGCAAGCGGCGCTGCATGGCCACCATCAGCACGATGAAGACAGGCAGCAGCGCCAAGTCAACGCCCATGGTCAGCCAGATGGCGGCCGACAGCCGGGTGGCGGCCTGCTGGCGGGCATCGGCCGTGCGGTGGTCGGCCAAGATGTTGAGGCGGGCCACGGCCTCGGCCAGGGTGGCGAGCTGGTTCTCGTAGCCCTTGGAGATGACCAGCTCGCTGGCGTAGCGCAGGTCGGGCACACCATCGTCGACGAAGGTCTGGCGCTTGCGGTCGTACAAGCCCTGCGTGGCGGCAAAGGCGATCTGCTCGGTCTTTTTGAGGGCCTCGGTGGCTGCCAGCACCGACTGCAGCGCCGCCAGCTCGTCGCTGCTGACGTTGAGCTTCGCCATGCGCTGGGTGAGCGGCACGCCGGGGCCTTGCGGCAGGCGGTGCTCGCGGCGACCGGCGATGACCTCATCCCAGTACAGCAGCGGGTCGACTGCCGCGGGTGCAGCTTTGCTGCCCTCGCGCACGGCCAGCACGTCGTAGTAGTACAGCAGGTAGCGGGGGTCGCCGCTGGAGGCGTAGCTGCGCACCAAGCGGCGCAGCAGGGCGGTTTCAGCCCGCAGCTCGTTGACCAGGTGCAAGGTGTCGTTGCGGACCACGGCGGCCTGCTCCGCAGCCAGGTAGGCGTGGCGGATGACCATCAGGAAGGCAAAGTTGGCCGCGATGGCCACCACGACCAACCCGACGAGCCAACGCGATACGGTCCGCAGTTTCATGCCTCAGTGTCTCTCATGTCGTTTGCCCGTTCGCCACGCTGGCGACGATGCGGTCTCGCCCCTCGCGCTTGGCACGGTACAAATTGCGATCAGCGACCTGGAGGGCCCACTGAGCCTGCCCCCCAACGACCTCGGCCACACCCACGCTCTGGGTCACGCGAAAACGCGTGCCCTGGCTCTCGAAATCCTGCTCGCGCAGCCTTGCCGAGGTTTTTTCGGCCACAAGCAGCGCGCCCTGTAGATCAGTCTCGGGCAACAAGAGCACGAATTCTTCCCCGCCATAGCGGGCCGCCACGTCGATTTGCTCGCGGGTGAGGGCCTGCAGGATCTGGCCGATGCGGGCCAGCACCTCGTCGCCGGCCTGGTGGCCCCACAGGTCGTTGACGCGCTTGAAATGGTCGACGTCGATCATCACCAGCGACAGCGGGCGGCCACTGCGCTGCTGGCGGTGGGCCTCGCGCGCGAGCCGGTCGAGGAACTCGCGGCGGTTGGGCAGGCCGGTGAGCATGTCGGTGCGCACCAGGGTTTCGAGCTGGCGGCGGTGGCGGTGCAGCGTGGCGGACAGGAAAAACAACGCCGCCGAAAACGGCAGGCTGGCCGTGGCAAACAGCACCCGCACCCACACAGACCACCAATCGCCCAGGTGCCTGCCACCCTGGACGGGCTGGCTGAGCATGGGGGCATAGGGCAGCACGTCGATGGCCTGCAGCACCTCGGCCACGATGAGCAGCAACAAGACACCCATGTAAGCCCAGCGCAGCTGCCACAGCGAAAACAGCGCCCGCGCAAACACCAGCACCACCATGAGCATGACGCTCATGGGCGTGTCTTTGTGGCCATAGCCCACGGCCAACACCGTCATGGCCAGGCACACGGGGATCACCGCAGCCTGCACCATGGCGGGCGATCGCTCATGGCGCACCTGCCGGCGCGAGGCCCACATCGCCACGCCCAACATCCACAGCAGCAGCAGCTGTTGGGCAACCAGGCTGGGCCAGGCCACACCTGGCGCATACAAGGTGATGCCGGCCGGCGTGCGCAATGAGACCAGCTGCATGCCGGCGATCAACAGGAAGCCCGGCAGCATGACCTGCATGAACACCAGGCAGCTGGTGGCATCGCGCCGCTCGACGATGCGGTGCTCCAGGCGCTGCAGCCAGCTCAGCGACTCAGCCATGGCTGGCCCTCCAGCCGGTGGGCGCTGCGCTGACGCGGTCGCGGCCAGCGTCTTTGGCGCGGTAGAGCTGGGCATCGGCCTCGCGCAGACATTCGGGCAGCGTCTCGCCCAGGCACTCGACCACACCCATGCTCACCGTGAGCCGAAAGCGCCGCCCCGTCTCACCAAACTGCAGCTGCGCCAGCTGCTCGCGGATGCGGGCGCACACACGCAGGGCCTGGGTGCGGTCGGTGTCGGGCAGGATGAGCGCGAACTCTTCACCACCGAGTCGGCAGGCCAGGTCGGTGGGGCTGCGCACGCAATCTTGCAGCAGGCGCGCGAGGGTGCACAGCACGTCGTCGCCCATGTCGTGGCCGTGGACGTCATTGACCTCTTTGAAGTGGTCGGCGTCGATCAGCACCAGGCACAGCGGCTCTTGCGTGCGGCCTTGGCGAGCCAGCTCATGCGTGAGGCCCTCCATGAAGCGGCGGCGGTTTTGCAGGCCGGTCAGTGGGTCGGTGTGCGAGAGCACGCGCAAGCGGGCGTGCATGTCGTCGAGCCCCGAAAACAGCCACAGCAGCAGCGACATCAGCAGCACATAGGCCGACCAAAAGCCCCAGTTGCGCCACAGCGCCAGCCACCACACCGGGTCGCGCCCCTCGAAGAGCTCGCCACGCCAGACCGGGGCGTACGTCCACCACTTGAAGGCCAGGCCCAGGTCGTGCAGCCACAGCAGGCCCACGCAGGCGGCAAAGGTGATGAGCATGGGGCGCTGGTCGAACAGCAGCAGGCCAATGGCCAGCAGGCCCATCAGGGCCATGGTCGCGCTGTCGGTGAACTCCCCGCAGCCCAGGGCCAGCGCGCTGTAGCTCAGGCCCACGGTGAGGCAGCTGACCAGCGCGGCCACGGGCCGGTCTTGCGGCTCATCGCGCTGGGGCCACACCCACAACGCGATGGCGAGCTGGGTGACCAGCGCCGCCAGGCCAGTGGCCTGCAAGGTGCGCACCACGGGCAGGTCCAGCCCAGCGGCGATGTCCGGGCGCCCGATCGCGGCCTGACTCAGCAACAGCAGCACGAGCAGCGGCGGCGACGACGCGGCCGCCGACCACAGGATGCGCCGCGCCGGTGTGGCGTGGATGGTGCGCTCCAGCAGCATCAGGTGGCTCCGGGGGGCCCGAAAGGGCTTGGGGGTGCTGAAGCGTCGGCTGGGATGCGCGCCAGCAGCCCCTGCAGGGCCTGCACCACCGTCTGTTGGCGCACCGCGGCGCGGTCCCCTGCAAACTGGCAGCACTGCGCCTGTGGCGGCACGCCTGGCCCCACCCAGGCCAGCCAGACGGTGCCCACGGGCTTGGCGGCGCTGCCCCCGCCCGGCCCGGCGATGCCGGTGACGGCCACGGCCCACACGCCCGCACCCGGCCGGTGGGCCTGCACCCGCTGCGCCATGCCTTGCACCATGGCCAGGGCCACGGGCTCGCTGACCGCACCATGGGCCGCGAGCAAGCCCTCGGGCACGCCCAGCACGTCGTGCTTGGCCTCGTTGCTGTAGCTGACCACGCCGCAGTCGATCCAGCCGCTGGAGCCCGCCAGCTCGGTGCAGGCCGCCGCGATCAGCCCGCCTGTGCACGACTCGGCTGTGCCCAGCCACTCGCCACGGCGCAGCAGGCGTGCGGCCAGGTGCTGCACCAAGTCGGAAGCGGCGGGGGGGGCGTCATGTGGGCGCATGCGGCATCACCCAAAAATGCTGGCGGCGACACCGCCTTCGCGCACCACCACTGGCAAGGCCAATGTGAGCAGGGTGCACAGGGCGGCGACCAGGTCATCGAACATGATGCCCAGGCCCTGGGCCCAACCGATGGTCTGGCCAGCACGCAGCTTGAAGCGCTGGTCAGCCCAGGCCACGGGACCGGGCTTGACCGCATCGAAAAAACGGAACACGGCGAACGCCAGCAGCTGGCCTTGCCAGTCGGCGGGCTGGGCGATCCACAAAATCAGCCAAAAAGCCCAGATCTCATCCCAGACCACGGCGCCCGGATCGGCCACGCCCATGCTGCGCGCCGTGCGCATGCAGGCCCAACAGCCCAGCGGCCAGCCCAAGCCCAGCACAACCGCCCAGGCCAGATCGGGGTGAGCGCACAGGGCAAAGGCGTGGTCGATGAGCACGAAAGTGAGCCAGCCCCACAGCGTGCCCACGGTGCCCGGCGCCTTGGGGCTGAGCCCACTGCCAAAACCCAAGGCGAGCACGTGGGCCGGGTGGGCCCACATCAGCCCCACGGTGGCGCGGCGCGGCGGGGTGGCGGGGGCGTCGGCGGGAGAGGACATGCTCAAAGCGGTGCGGCAAGCGTTCAGGCGCCGGCCTGGAAGTGGTCGAACGAGGCCCAGCGCGGGGCCACGGCTTGCCGCTGCCCCAGGGCATCGGCCTGCACCAGGCGCAAGCCCGGCTCGGCATCGATGTGGCCGATGCGGTGCAGCGGCAGCGCGAGGCGGCGGCCGAGGGCCATCACCTCGTCGCGGCGCTGGCGTGATGCGGTGAACAGCAGCTCGTAGTCATCGCCCCCTGAGAGGATCGCGGTGAGCTGCTCGTCGCGGCTGCGCTCGCGCAGGTGCGGACTCAGGGGCAAGGCGTCCAGATCCAGCGTGGCGCCCACGTGGCTGCGCTGCAGGATGTGGCCGAGGTCGCCCAGCAGACCGTCGGACAGGTCGAGCGCCGCCGTGGCCAGGCCGCGCAGACCCACGCCCAGCGCCACGCGGGGCTCGGGCTGCTCCAGGCGCAAGCGTGTGGCGGCCCAGGCTGCGGCCGTCAGCGGCGGCTGCAAGGTGTCGCGGCAGGCCTCCAGGGCCAGGCGGGCCTCGCCCGGCCAGCCACTCACCCAGAGGTCATCGCCGGGCTGGGCGCCGCTGCGCAGCAAGCCTTGGCCGGCCGGCACTTCGCCCATCACCGTGATGCCGATGGCCAGCGGGCCGGCGGTGGTGTCGCCACCGATGAGCTCGCAGCCATGGGCATCGGCCAGGGCCAGCAGGCCTTGCGCAAAACCGGCCAGCCAGGCCTCGTCGACATGCGGCAAGGTCAGTGCGAGCATGAAGGCGCGGGGCTCGGCGCCGCAGGCGGCCAGGTCAGACAGGTTGACGGCCAGGCACTTGTGGCCCAGGCGCTGCGGCGGCACGGTGGACACGAAGTGCCGCCCGGCCACCAGCGTGTCGGTGGAGATGGCCAGGTGCATGCCCGCACGCGGCGCCAGGAAGGCACAGTCGTCGCCATTGCCCACCACCGCATGGCGGGGGCCTTGCCCCTGTGGCCTCACGAAGTAGCGCGCAATCAACTCGAACTCACCCAGACTCATCGCGCCATTGTCGCCTGTGGCGTCCGCCCCAGGCGACGGTGAGACTGCCTGTTTCGGGGGCTTTACCCACAGGGTTTTACCGTGGAGAGCCCGACCACAGCGGACACGAGATGCTCAGGGTGAGCCCGCGTATGCGCTGGGCCCCATCGCCCAGGCCACTGGTGTAGCCCAGCTGCAGCCCCTGCCAGGCCAGGCCCGCGCGCCAGGCACGGGCCACGGGGTCGACCCCCACGGAGGGCTGAACCACCCCAGTCCCCTGCCAGCTGGCCCAGTGCTGCCGCAGGCCCAGGCGCGTCACCACCTGCAGCGACCACAGCCCCGAAGGCCGCTGCCAATCGAGCTGCAAGGCGCTGCGCACGGGGATGCGCTCGACCAGCGTTCGACGGGTGTAGCGCCCTTGGATGGCGGCCTGGTATTCGACCCGGCCCTCGGCATCACGGGTCTGCACCTGGCTGTCGAGCACAGCGTCATGGCCATTGACGCCGCCCCAGGTCAGGCGCGACCAGGCATCATCCACCGACAGGCGCAGCCGCGTGGGCAAGGCGGCCGCCACGTCCGCATCGCTGGCCCAGCGCGTGGGCTCAGCCTGCAGCGCCAACGACAAGGCCGCGCCCTGCCCCTGGGCCTGCGGGCCGGTCATGAACAGGGCCTGGTAGCGGCTGTCGTCGTCGCGCAGTTGCCCGCTGTAGGCGTAGCTGCCATCGGCCAGGTAGCTGACCTGACCGGTGGTGCGCAGCGCACGCAGCCGCTGCAAGCTGAGGGCATCCAGGCCCAGCGTGAGCTGCCAGCCCGGGCGCAAGGACACGGCGGCCTGCGCCGACAGGCCCCGGCCCGTCCAGTGGCGCATGCGGGTGCCGGCGTCGTAGGCAGCAGCCTGGTCCGGGTCTCGGCCCTGCTGGTACAGGCGCAGCACCTCGGCGGCATCGCCACTCATCACGGCGGTGGCGTCGGCACGGTACAGGGCGCCCAGGCGCAGCCGCGCCGCCTCGCCCCACTGCCACCACGCTCCGGCTTCGGCCCGCGCACTGGCCAGGGCGCGCTGGGTGCCCTGCAGGCGCCGGTAGCCAGGCTGCCAGTCACCTTGCAGATCAAGCACAGGCAAGCCGTTGGACCACGCCTCGGCGCGCAGCTCGCCATAGACGCCTGCGGCGTCAGCCACCTGAGCCCAGCTCCCCCTCGCGAGCGCCAGCAGCATCAGCAGCCCAGCCACAGCGAGCCGCCACAACGGCCATGTGAAACAAGTCCCTTGCATGCGCACCATCGTAGTCGCCCGCCACCCGGGCCATCCCTCAAAAAGAAAGGGCCTCCCGCAGGAGGCCCTGATCAGTCAAACCGGTGTGGTCCGTGGTCAGAACTGTTCGTAGGTGTTGTCCACGTAGGTCACCTTGGCCTGGTCGAAGTCGATCAGGCCCACCACCGTCGTGCCCTTGTACAGCGAGGTGGTGCCAGGCGCCCCCTCGTCAGTGCCCGCGACCTGGAGCTTGACCCCCGAGGTCAGGTCTTCGAGCTTGAGGTAGCTGCTGGCCGTCACATCGGCACTGACCGTCATGTCCAGCTTGATCGAGGCGCCATTGGCCCCAGACACCGTCAGCGTGCCATTGAGCGTGCCCTCACCGAGCACGTCCAGGGTCAGGGTCAGGCCCACCTGCAGCGTGTTGCTGCCCGAAGTCACCAAGGTGCCATCGAGCACGATCTTGCGCTCGTCGTACACATCCAGCGATGTCAGGGCCGCCGACACCGCCGAGGGCGTGGCCGAGGGGCCAGGCGAAGCAGGCGCACTGGGCCCATTGGGCGCACTGGGCGCACTGGGCGCCTCGCTCGACTCGGTCTGGCGCAAGGTGACCGTCAGCGAGCCCGTGAACAGGGGCACGGCCGCACTGGCCGACTCCTTGACCGAGCCCGAGAACACGGCCGTGCGCGGCACAGCCTGGTTGCTGGCGCCTTCCAGGTCCACGAAGTCGGTCGCCATCAACTCACCCGAGATGACCGCGCCACCGTAGGCCGTGGCCTCGAACTGCAGGTCCACCTTGCCCGAGGCCGAGGTCGGATGGCTGACATCGCCCTGCTCGGCCGTGACCGACTCGACGTAGCTGCCCTCCTTGAGCTTGAACGACGACAGCACCGTGCTGCCGTTGGTGCCCAGCAAGGCGAACAAGCCCTTGATGGTGGCGCGCGTCGTGCCCTCGGCCTGGCCATTGCCCTGCCCCAGGTAGGCGTCCACCGAGGTGCTGCCCACAGCAGCCTTGCCCGGCAATTGCCCCCATGCCCACTGGCTGGGGCTGGGCGCGAGGTTGCCCACCAGGCTGATGTCGCTGTAGGTGGCGAAGTCTTGCTCGGTGGCGGCGGCCACCTTCACGGTGCGCTGCGCCACCACGGCCGGCCAGGTCAGGCTGGCGTCATCCAGCAACTTGCCACTGACCTTGTCCGTGGCCGTGCTGTTGTCGCGCTGGAAGCCTCCGAACGCTGCCACCGTGCCCGACTGCTCGACCAGCAGCGTCTTGACGCTGTAGCGGTCCACGCTGCCCGGGGCCACACCCTGGGCCAGGCGCCGCACCATGAACACCATCTGCGTGGCCGTGGCCAGGCGGCTGGGGCCCATGCCCACCAGCGCCCCCGGCGTCACCTTGAAGGTGATGCGGCAGCCCACATACGGCTCGCCCACCATGTAGGTCACGGGGAAGCCCTCGGCGGTCTTCTCGGTCGTGAGGGTCTCATCGGTGTAGACCTTGCAGCCGCCACCCAAGGCGCCTGGCACGGCCAGCACCGCACCATCGAGGTTGCTCTGCGGCTGGAACTGGCTGCCGTGCTTGTAGCTGTCATCATTGCCCCGCGTGACCATGTCGAGCACGCGGGCCGTGCCGATCACTGCGGCTTGGTTGAACGGCCGGTGCGACGCGTCAAACGCGTTGCCCACCACCTTGCCACGGCTGGCCAAAGAAGTCGCATCGTCCTTGTCGGCCATGGTGCTCAAGGTGCTGCGCAGGTTGCGGACCAAGGCCTTGGCGGCCGCCACGGCGCTGTCCTGGTCCGTCTTGCTGACGGCCTGCGTCACCGTGCCCTTGGTGACCGCAGCGACCGAGATGGTGACCGTTGGGTCTTTCTCCACGGCATCCTGGGCGGTGTTGAGCTGGGTCACCAAGGTGGCCCCGATGACGGTGTTGTCCTCGTCGTCGCGCTCGCGTTTGGCTTCATCCTTGAGCTTCTTGACCGCACACTTCACCCGCGCCAGTGTTTCGCTCAGCGCACCGCACACGGTGTCGGTCTGCGCAAGCTTGGACACTGCCGCGAGCTTCACGGCGGCCTCATTGCTGGGCTTCTTGTCAGACGAAAACACCGGCTCGGCCGACAGGATGGGCACGTTCAGCGCCGTGCTGATGGAGGTGTTGGCCGCCGTGATCACATCGGCGATCGGCTTGGTGCTGTCTGCAGCCTTTTGCGTCTTGGCCAACTCCACCGCCATGGTGGTGTAAGGCGTGATTTGCGCGCTGGTGGTGCCGCTGCTGTCGAGCACCACGGCCGCCGTCAGGCTGAACTCCGAACTGGTGGTGAGGTCCACGGTCTCACCGGTGGCCTCGTCGTACATGGTGGTGCCGCTGGCCTTGGGCGTCACCTCCAGGATGACGGCCGTGCCCGCAGGCAAGCCGGAGATGGTGTAGCGCCCTGCGGCATCGGTCGTGGCCGTGCCCAGGGCCCTGGATTTGTCAGCGCTGCCATCGGCATTGACGGCGTAGGCGGTCACATCGGCATTGGCCAGCAAACCCTTGGACGCGATGCCCGAGGCCGAGGCCGTGTTGGTGCCGCCACCACCCGACGAGCCCCCGCTCGACGAGCTGCCGCCACCGCCGCCGCCACAAGCGGCCAGGGCCAACATCGCGGCCACACTCAATGCGAACTGGGCGCGCTTGATGCGGCCCACCCGGTCAAATCCCAAGTTCATCGGACACTCCTGTTGCGTGGTGATCACGCTTGCCGACCCGACATCGCGCCCAACACAAAGCGTTCACATGTCTTCATCAGCCGGCAAACTGCAGCAACGATCCTGTCATGGGGATACCCGAGTTGGTATCGTCATATCGGATGAGAATCCGCCGCTTCTCCCAATTCCTTCACGCCATGTGGACATCCACAGGGCAGCCCCATCAGATCTCCATAAAATCGGTCGGCCGGAATCCCTCTCCCCCCGGTCCGCGCGCCTGCCCGCCCCGCCCGGTGCCCCGCACCAGACGCCGCCTGCCAGACGTGCCCTCCGCGTGACCCGTGCAGCCTGGCACCCGCCCCGCCGCCCCTCCGGCCCTTGACAAGGCAGACGCATGACCACCCCCGAACAGAAACGCGCAGAACTCAAAAAGGCCGCCCTCGAATACCACGAGCGCCCCACACCCGGCAAACTGGCCATCAGCGCCACCAAGCAGCTCACCAACCAGC
>JACCDX010116016.1_pt1 | contig 17210 bp, 14 predicted proteins | sample 7449681 | NCBI WGS metagenome assembly JACCDX01 (sample SAMN15323450, study PRJNA562643) | freshwater metagenome | isolation source: river surface water | place: USA:Blue River Watershed | collected 2017-08-18 | reverse complement strand
TTGTCAACTTCACACGCTTGGACAGGTTGATGCAAGCACGGACCGCGCTAGGGGCCAATGCCTTTATTTCTTACGACTGGGCATTGAAGAAAGATGCATTGCTTTACAGCGATGGCAACAAAAACCAGCTGCCCAACCTGCTGAAGTTCACCAGCGGGAGTGACTTAGGCGTTGGTTTGGAAGGGGTGTTGGCACTGCAAGCCACTTACATACCGGTTCAAGTGTTCAGTTCGCCAACACCAGGACCGACGCCAGTCATGCTCCCAGAGAAAGTCCCCTTCAGCGAGTGCGACCCCACCAAAGACACCTTCGCATTTGCAAGCCAAGTGAATACACGGGTGGTTCCGCGCGGTGTTTTCGAAGATGCAAGTGACGCTTATTGCACAAACCCCGATAAACTTTTCCATATGTCTGGTGGCAAAAGCGTGAAAGTTGTTCATTGGATTGGGCTGGGTCAGGCTTTAACCTGCCGACCAAATGGTCCAGCTACCACCTATGCCACTGCTTGTCCAATTCCTGCGGCCTGGAGAACTTGCGTCACACAGACAGAAGCCGCCACCGCCCCATACGAGGGGGAAAAATACGCCTACATCAAGATCAGACCCAAAGTTGTCAACGGTGTTGCCAACGGCAGCCAAGCGTATTGTTGGCAAGCCTACCCTGAAATTTGGAGGCGTGACGCAGATTACGGCAACCCTTTCAACCCCCCCTTTGAATTAACAGATTATTTGTTTGGTTATACCGACGCCGCCTATGACCAATGCAAAAGCTCAGATTGCCTTGTGCGATTTACTTATCACGTTGGCCGATGAAAAAAATCCCATCAGCTCTCGCTGACCATCACCACTGCTGGCAGCCTCACCCTGCTAGAGCTGCTCATCGGCATCGTGCTGTTATGAGAACGCCACGTCGCTTCGCTCCTCGCGATGACTGAATCACAAGACCTGTCAACCCATGGCCACACCCACCGCCTCATTTGCCCAATTGCGGGCCGCCCCAGTCCAAGACGGGTTGCGGTTTTCAGCGGCCGATTTGGAAAAAATGCCTTTGATGGGCGTGGGCTGTCAGTTGCAGTTTCGTCAGGTGTGGGTGGATATCCATGAAGGCGCATTGGCCCAACACCCGATCTCACAAAACGAGTTTTTGGTGTTGCTGGCCACCGAGGCCAGCCAACAACCCTCGGACACCAGCCAAGCGGTCAACATGCTGTTGCACCAACTGGTGGTGGTGAGGGTAGAGGACTGGGAGGTGATCCGACCAGCGCTGCCCAACGGTCACACCCATGTGCTGCGTTGCGCCATCTTGGGCAGCTTCAACCAAGCGCCCAACCCGGATGCGCCATGGGGCTTCACCAGTCAAATCAGTCTGCACAAAATCGCCAGTGCGTTTCGGGTCTACGCCCCTTCGCCCAAGGTGTTGCAAGGCTTGGTGAATGGCACGCTGCCACCGCAAGGTCTGATGGACTTTGGCCGACTGCGCTACAACGAGCAAAGCGATTGGGGTAAGCACGCGATTTACACCCGCATCAATATGAAAGACATGGTGACCAAACGCACGGCCATGCTGGGCAAAACACGTTTGGGCAAATCCAATGTGGTCAAGCTGATTGCGCAAGGCATGCTGGACTACACCGAGACCACGCAGAACGTGGGGCAGTTGCTGTTCGATGTGAGTGGCGAATACTCCAACACCAACCCGCCTGAGGGTGAGATCACCTTGGCCTCGCACAACCGGGGTCGGTGCATCGCGTATTTTTTGACAGAGCGGCAAGGCAATGCCGATGGCCGCTTGCTGCGTTTCAATTTTTACCAAGCACCCGATCAAGCCTTGGGCGTGATCAGAGAGTTGTTGCCCTCGGTGGTGGCAGAAGCGGAAGAGGTGCGCCACTTTCTCACCTGTCGTTTGGCCGACTTGCATCGGCAACCCAATGACAGCGACATCTCGCAACACAAACATTTGCGCAAAGTCATGCTGTATTGGGCGGTGCTGGACGCTGCTGGCTTTGCCTATGACCCTGACCGCATCAAGCAGTGGTTGCAGGACCTGGGCTTTGCATCACCTTTCAACCCAGGCTTTGCGCCAGGTTTGCGGCAAGCGGCTTACCAAGCGATTCACAACGGGCCGGCACCCGCGGTGCCCAGCAACATGGCCACGCTGCTGTTTGAGATGAACACGGTGGCCAAATTTCGCACCATCTACACCAACGACCCCAACTTGATGCTCAATGGCCGTGCGGTGTTTGACAGCGAGGAAGACATCATCATGCAGTTTTTGTGCAGTGGCAGCGGCCAAGGGCCTTACCAACTGCGCACCTGCTTGCCCTACCACAGCCCTTATGCCGAAGACTTCATGGTGCAAATACTGACGGCACTGGACATGGGCAGCACCGTGATCGTGGACTTGAGCAACGCACCAGACAAGGTGGTGCGCTACTTCGCCCAAAAACTGTGTCTAGGGATTTTTGCGGAGCAAGAGCACAAGTTCAAGATGAACACCTTAAGCGGACGCTATGTGCAAATTTATTTTGAAGAGGCGCACACCATCTTCCCCCTGCAAGACACGGCCATGACCCATGTGTATGCCCGCTTTGCCAAAGAGGGGGCTAAGTTTCACATTGGCATTGCTTATGCCACCCAGTCACCCACCACCATCAACCCGGATTTATTGGCACAGACCGAAAACTTCTTCATCGGCCACTTGTCCAGCCAAAAAGAGGTGGACGCGTTGTGCCATTTGCAAGTGGCGTTTCAGGGGTGCGAAAACGCGATACGGTTCAACCGCACCCCTGGCCTGATGCAGGTGCTGACACAGTCACACCGCTATGTGGTGCCCATGCAAGCCCAGCTTTTCGATGGGCGTAAGTTGATGGTGAGTTAAACCAATTCCAGTGCCATGGCGGTGCCTTCGCCGCCACCAATGCACAAAGTGGCCAGGCCTTTTTTGAGGCCCTTGGCTTTCAAGGCATGCAGCAAGGTGACGATGATGCGGGCACCCGACGCACCAATGGGGTGACCCAAAGCACAGGCACCACCGTTGATGTTGACGATCTCATGGGGCACTTTCAATTCATGCATCAGCGCCATGGGCACCACGGCAAAGGCTTCATTCACTTCCCACAAATCCACGTCGCTCACCTTCCAACCGGCACGTGCCAGGGCTTGCTGGGTGGCACCCACAGGCGCGGTGGTGAACCACTCGGGCTCTTGCGCAAAGGTGGCGTGTGAGGCAATGCGGGCCAAGGGTGTGCAGCCCAGTTTTTTGGCGGTGCTCTCACGCATCATGACCAAAGCAGCGGCACCGTCGTTGATGGACGAGCTGGAAGCGGCGGTGATGGTGCCGTCTTTTTTGAACGCGGGTTTGAGGGTGGTGACTTTGTCGAGCTTGACCTTGCCAGGACCTTCGTCGATGCTGACCACGCGCTCGCCGGCACGCTCTTTCACGGTCACAGGCGTGATTTCGGTGGTGAAAGCACCGGAGGCGGTGGCGTCTTTGGCGCGCTGCACGCTGGTCATGGCGAAATGGTCTTGCGCCTCACGCGTGAAGTTGTATTTGGCGGCACAGTCTTCTCCAAAGGTACCCATGGAGCGACCAGCTTCGTAAGCGTCTTCCAAACCGTCCAACATCATGTGGTCGTAAATTTTGTCGTGGCCCATGCGGTATCCGCCGCGGCCTTTGAGCATCAGGTAGGGTGCATTGGTCATGCTTTCCATGCCACCAGCCACCAACACCTCTTGGCTGCCCGAGGCGAGCATGTCATGCGCGAACATGGCGGCGCGCATGCCCGAACCACACATCTTGGACAAGGTCACGGCACCAGCGCTTTTGGGCAAACCGCCTTTGAACGCAGCTTGCCGAGCGGGGGCTTGGCCTTGACCGGCCATCAAACAATTGCCAAACAAGACCTCGGTGACAGCTTCAGGCGAAATGCCGGCGCGCTGCACCGCGGCTTTGATGGCTGCGCCGCCCAAATCGTGTGCGGACAAGGCGGAAAAGTCGCCTTGAAAACTGCCCATGGGGGTGCGGGCGGCACTGACGATGACGATAGGGTCTGACATGATGGTCTCCTTGATTGATTAAATGGTGGCTTGTCTGGCATCACGTTGGACCGCGAATCGTTTGTCCGCCTCGTAGGGGAAAACATCGTGAACATGACCTTGGCTGATTTTCTCTTTATGACCTTGCCAAAAGCTTGCATCCAGCAAATCGGCATGGTGCTTCATGAACACCTCACGCACACGGGGGTTGCCCAACAAGAAGGGACCGAAAGTTTCGGGGAACACGTCTCTGGGGCCAACGTGGTACCAAATTTCGCCTGACATCTCGTCTTCTTCATGGCGTGGCGCGGGGACACGACGGAAATTGCAATCGGTGATGTACTCGATCTCGTCATAGTCGTAGAACACGACCTTGCCGTGGCGGGTCACGCCAAAGTTTTTCCACAGCATGTCGCCCGGGAAGATGTTGGCGGCCACCAGGTCTTTGATGGCGTTGCCGTATTCGACCACGGCACGCTCCATTTGCGCTCTCGCACGGTCGTCGTCCAAGCCGGCATCAAAGGCTTCTTGCAGGTAAATGTTGAGCGGGATCATGCGACGCTCGATGTAGGCGTGCTTGATCACCACTTCCTGCTGACCCGTGTCGGCACGCGTGTTGATTTCGATTTGACTGGGCGCGAATTTTTGAATCTCGGCAATCAACTCGTCTTCAAAGCGCTCGCGGGGAAATGCCACGTTGCTGTATTCCAAGGTGTCGGCCATGCGGCCCACACGGTCGTGCTGTTTCACCAGCATGTACTTGCCCTGGATTTGCTCGCGGGTGGTGTCTTTTTGCGGGGGGTAAAAGTCTTTGATGACCTTGAACACATAGGGGAACGAGGGCTGGTCAAACACCAGCATCACCATCCCCTTGATACCCGGTGCAATGCGGAACTTGTCGGTGCTGTGACGCTGGTGGTAGAGCAAGTCACGGTAGAACAAGGTCTTGCCCTGCTTGGCCAAGCCCAGGGCGTTGTAAATCTCGGCGCGGGGTTTGCGCGGCATCATGCTGCGCAAAAACTGCACATAGGCCGACGGGATGTCCATGTCCACCAAAAAATAAGCACGGGCAAAACTGAACAACATCAGCAAATCGTCTTCGCCAAACAAAGCGGCATCAATGACCAACTGGCCTCGGCCGTTGTGCAAGATGGGCAGGGCGAACGGGATTTCCAAAAATCCGTTGATCACCTTGCCCACGATGTATGCGCCTTTGTTGCGGAAAAACAGGTTGGACAAGACCTGCAATTGGAAATTGGCGCGCAGTTTGGTGGAGGACAAACGCTGCTCCACGCTCCTCAAAATATCGGCCGCGTCCCTGTCCAAGTCTTCAAAGGGGCAGGTGAGCTGAAAGTGCTTCACCATCTGCACAATGATGTCTTCCAGGTTGTGGCCCGACGGGTACCAGGCCTTGTAGGTCGGCAAGGCATTGGGCTCGTCGTTCTCGATGTACTCGGTGCTGACCGCAGGTCGCACAAAAATGAATTCGTTTTGGAAGTAAGAGCGGTCCAAAATTTTGGTGGTGACCGAATTGAAAAACGTCTCGGCCAATTCGGGTTGAAAGTGGTCCACCAACAAGCCGATGTAATGCAACTTCACCTGCTGCCAAATTTCTTTGGGCTGCGTTTCGGCTTGGAATTCTTGCTCCAAGTGGGCCGAGCACTCTTTCACCCGCAGGTCGTAAAACTCGATGCGCTCGCGCTGGGCGCGTTGTTGCCCATGCCAGTCCTGGGTTTCAAAGCGGTGCTTGGCCTGGGCCGACTCGGAGCGGAACAACTCGTAGTGGCGGTTGAAGCCGTCCATCATCGCTTTGGCGATGCCGTAGGCAATGGTGGAGTCGAGGCGCTGCGGGAACATGGCGGTCTTCAAGGTGTGGCGCGCGGGTAGCGTTTGAAGGCACTGCGAAACACATCGACCACTTCATCGGCATGGCTCATGGTGACTTGCAGGTCTTTCACCAAGCCGTCTTTCAAACCATAGACCCACCCGTGAACGCTGATTTTTTGGCCTCGGGTCCAGGCGTCTTGCATGATGTTGGACATGGCCACATTGCCCACTTGCTCGATGACGTTCATTTCGCACAGCACGTCTTCCATCTCGGGGCGGGGCAGGTGGTTCAAGCGCTGGCGGTGCCGCAGGTGCACATCCGAGACATGGCGCAACCAGTTGTCCGCCAAACCGATGCGGGTGCCGCGTGCCGCGGCCAGCACGCCGCCACAACCGTAATGGCCCACCACCATGATGTGCTCAACCTTCAAATGCTCGACCGCGAATTGAATCACCGACAAGGCATTCAAGTCGGAATGCACCACGACATTGGCGACATTGCGGTGCACGAACACCTCGCCTGGATCCAGACCAATGATTTCATTGGCAGGCACGCGGCTGTCGGAACACCCGATCCACAGGTACTTGGGCGACTGTTGCTTGGCCAGGCGCTCAAAAAAACCGGGGCGCTCCAGCGTCATGCGCTGTGCCCACGATTGGTTGTTGTCGAACAGGTGGCTCAGTAATTGGGACATGGGTCAGCGTTTTTCTGTGTGGGCGTGCTTGGACATCAATTGTCGGGCTTCGCGTTCGTGTTGCTTGACCTCGTCCAAATTGGCTTGGATTTCCTGCATTTGCAACTCCAGTTGCTTGCGGTGTTCGGCCAACACGGCGATGAATTTTTGCAACTGCGGCACGGTGTCACGCGGGCTGTCGTACATGTCGATGATGTCTTTGGCCTCGGTCAGCGACAGGCCCAAACGTTTGGCACGCAAGGTCAGACGCAAACGTGCGCGTTCACGCGTGCTGTAAATCCGGTTTCGCCCACCGGGCCCGTCACGCTCGGGGCGCAACAAACCCATGTCTTCGTAGAAGCGAATGGCACGCGTGGTGAGGTCAAATTCTTTGGCCAGATCGCGGATGGTGAATTGGTTCGCCATGACAGACAATTGACGTTTACGTAAATGTCAATTATCAAGCAAAGTCCCTCCATGAATCTCCTCGAACAAGAATTGCGTTATCCACTGGGTGACAGTCTGCCAGCGCCCGGCCAACGCATGGATGTGGCTGCGGGCGTTCATTGGCACCGGATGTCGCTGCCCTTTGCCCTGGACCACATCAATTTGTGGCTGGTCAAGGACCAGATTGACGGGGTGGACGGTTGGACCGTGGTCGATTGCTGTTTGGACAACCCGCAGGCACGCGCCCAGTGGCAAACCGTGTTCGATCAATGCTTGGATGGTTGGCCTGTCCTGCGGGTGGTGGTCACCCACATGCACCCAGACCACCTCGGCTTGGCCCATTGGCTGTGCGCCCACTGGCAAGTGCCTTTGTGGATCAGTGCCACCGATTACCAAACCGCGAAAAACCTGATCGCCTCGGTCGCCACGCATGACGGGCAGCAAGCCATTTCTTTTTTCCAGTCGCATGGCTTGACCGACCCCTTGGTGCTGGCAGCCCTGAAAGACCGGACTTTGCATTTTGGTCACTTGGTGCCCGCCCTGCCGACCCAGTATGTGCGCTTGTATGACGGTTTGTCCTTGCAAATGGGCGGCCATCGTTGGCAATGCATCAGTGGCTATGGCCATGCGCCAGAGCACATCGCTTTGCACTGCCCTGCGCTGAATGTTTTGATCGCCGGGGACATGGTGTTGCCGCGCATCTCCAGCAACATCAGTGTGTACGACAGCGAACCAGAGTCCAATCCCTTGCAGATGTTTTTGGACTCCTTGCAAAAATATGCCCACCTGGACCCAGATTGCCTGGTGCTGCCATCACACGGAAGACCCTTCACAGGTCTGCACCAGCGCATCAGCCAACTTCGCCACCACCATGCCGAGCGATTGGACGACTTGACCAGCGCTTGCACCGCGCAAGGGCTGACGGCCGAGCAAGCGTTGCACGTCCTGTTCAAGCGGGCTTTGGATGCGCACCAGATGACCTTCGCGCTGGGCGAATCACTGGCGCATTTACATTTCCTGTGGTTTGCCGGTGAGTTTCAGCGCTTCAAAGGCAGCGACGGCATCTACCGCTTCAAGCCCAGCGCGGCAGTGCCTCATCCCTGAGTTGGGCGCGTCGCTGCGCATAGTCTGGCACCACGGTGCGGACCGTGTCCCAAAACAAGGGGCTATGGTTCATCACCCGCAAATGACTGAGCTCGTGCACCACCACATAGTCGATGATGTCTTGCTTGAAATGGATCAAACGCCAATTCAATCGGATGGCGCCATCGCCTGAAGCTGTGCCCCAACGGGTGCTGGCATTGCTCAACGACAGCTTGCGCCAAGTCACTCCCAATTGAGGGGCAAAGTGGTTTAACCGTTGGGTGAAATTGTCTCTGGCTTGCTGCATCAGCCAGGCCTGCACCGCGTCACGTATTTGGGCTTGGCTGGCGGACTGCGCCACCGCCACTTGCAACACTGTTGCACCCTGTTCGTCCGAACTGTGCACCGCGGTGTGTGCGCTTGGGAGCGGTCGACTGGAATTGATGTCGAGCACCAAGGTGTTGCCCAAATAAGGCAAGGTCGCCCCATGACGCCAGTCAATCAAGGTGTCTTGCATCTGCCGTTGGCGCTCTTGCACCTCTTGCAATTTGCGCACGATCCAATCCGCCTTTTCCAGCACCACCACCTCGATGGCACCCAGGCTGACCCATCGAGGCGCCCGCACATCCAAGCCATCGGGGCCCACAGACATGCCAATCGTGCTGCGCTTGCTGCGCGTCAAACAATAGGCCACATTGCTCGACCCCAATGCGATGCGCCGGTTGGCCCGGGGATGCACAAACTCAGCCGCCAGCAGCACGTCGCTCAGCGGCAGGGTGTTGTCAGGTGAAGGTTGCGCAGTTTGTTCCGCAGCAGGCCTGGGTTGGGGGTCCCACCAATCCAAAGCCAGTTGCACGAATGTTTTCATGGCTGCGAGGGTTTCGCGTAAGCGTCGGGGTCCAGACGCCGCATTTCCGACTCGATCCAGTGTTCGACCTCGGCCATGAGTTCATCAGGTTGGCGACCCTGGCTCTCAATCGGTGCGCCGATCGACACGGTGACCACACCTGGGTGTTTGATGAACGCTTTGCGCGGCCAGCACACGCCCGAGTTGACGGCAATCGGCACCACCGGCACGCCGGCATCCACCGCCAAACGGGTACCACCCGACTTGTACTGCCCTGCTTCTCCGCGCGCAATGCGTGTGCCTTCTGGGAACATGATCACCCAGATGCCCCTGTCAAGCAATGCCTTGCCTTGTTCGGCCACCTTGTGAAAGGCTTGTTTGCGCAGACTGCGGTCGATGTGAATCATGTCCAAACGGCCAATCGCCCAACCGAAAAAAGGCACATACAGCAATTCTTTTTTGAACACATAAGCCAAGTCGCGCGGCATGATGACGGGCATCAAAAAAGTTTCGTAGGTGGATTGGTGCTTGACCAGCAACACCGCTGGCTTGTCCTGCGAGGGCAAGTTGTCAAAGCCTTCAATGACATGGCGAATGCCGAGTATTTTTTGCGCGCCGGTCACGGCCAGCCAGAGCCAAAAAACAGCCACCCTGTAGAGGAAATGGCTGCTCGCGCCCAAGGCGGCGCAACTCAACAGGTACAAGGCCACGGGTACCACGGTGACCAGCATCCACAACAGGTGCAACAGGGATCGCAGCGCCGCCATCAGACCGATCCAACAGATGTGGTCGCTTGCCCCAACAGCCAATCAGCAAATGCCCCCAGATCGGCATGCACACGCGTGCCAGGCGGGAAGTTGTCAGGCAATTGGTCTTGTGTGAGCGACTCACTTTTGCCGGTACGCACCAGGTGGGTGTGACAGCCCACGGCCGCAGCCGCCTGCGCGTCGCGCAGCGTGTCACCGACCGCATGCACCTCGCTCAACTGAACACCAAACCGCTCGCCGATTTGCTCAAACAAACCCGGCAATGGTTTGCGGCATTGGCAATGTTCATCGGGGGTGTGCGGGCAATAAAAAATGGCATCAACACGACCCCCAGCTGCGGACAAGGCCTTGTTGAGCTTGTCGTGCATGAGGTTGAGGGTGGCCACATCAAACAAACCGCGGCCCAAACCAGATTGGTTGGACGCAATCACCAAGTGCCAGCCGGCATGGTGCAGCTTGGCCATGGCCTCGATCGCGCCAGGCAAGGGCACCCATTCTTCGGGGGACTTCACATAGTCGTCACTGTCGTGGTTGATGGTGCCGTCGCGGTCGAGGATGACAAGTTTGGTGTGCATGGGGTTCAGTGCGCCAATCGCGACAAATCAGCCACGCGGTTCATGGCCTGGTGCAAACCTTTGAGCAGGCCCAGTCGGTTCAAACGCAAGTCCATGGCCTCGGCATTGACCATGACATGGTCAAAAAAAGCATCCACTGGGGCACGAAACGCTGCCAGTGTTTGCAAACTGGCGGTGTAGTCACCTGCTTGGAATTGGGTGTGCGAAGCCGGGATCAACTGCTGCATGGCCAGGTGCAGGTTTTTCTCGGCATCCTCTTGCAGCAAAGCGGGGTTGACATGCGCGTCCACCTCGCCCGATTTTTTCAAGATGTTGCCGATGCGCTTGTTGGCCGCGGCCAAGGCTGCGCTTTCTGGCAGGCTGGCAAATGCCCGCACCGCATCCAGCCGTTTGGCCACCTCGGACAAACGCGGCGGCGACAAGGCCAGCACCGCGTCTGCCTCTTGGGCACTGACGCCTTGCTCGCGCAAACTGCCCGACAACCTGTCGTAAATGAATGCCGTCAAAGCGCTGGTGGGGTCGCTGATTTTGTCGCCAAAGACCGGCACCGCCATGGCCAACACATCGGGCAAGTTCAACGGCAGGTCTTTTTCAATCAAGATGCGAATCACACCCAGCGCATGTCGACGCAAGGCATAGGGGTCTTTATCGCCGGTGGGCACATTGCCAATGCCAAACATGCCGACCAAGGTTTCCAGTTTGTCGGCCAGCGACACCATCACCCCGACCTCTTGGCGTGCCAACTGGTCACCAGCGAAACGCGGTTTGTAATGGTCTTCAATGGCTTGGGCCACATCAGGGTGCTCGCCATCGTGCAACGCGTAATAGCGCCCCATGATGCCTTGCAACTCAGGGAACTCACCGACCATGTCGGTGAGCAAGTCTGTTTTGGCCAAGCGTGCTGCTTGCACCACCTGTTCAATCCACACGGCGGGTCGCCCATGCTGCTCGGTGAGTGCTGTGGCCATGGCCTTGGCGATGCTGCAAACCCGTTGCATGCGCTCAGCTTGCGTGCCCAATTTGTTGTGATAGACCACCTTGTCCAAACCAGCCACCCTGGCAGACAAGGATTTTTTGCGGTCTTGGTCAAAGAAGAATTTGGCGTCCGCCAAGCGCGGACGTACCACCCGCTCGTTGCCGCCCACCACCGCCGACACATCCTGCGGCGAGATGTTGCTCACCACCAAAAACTGGTGAATGAGCTGGCCAGAAGCATCCAGCAAGGGGAAGTATTTTTGGTTGGCCTTCATCGTGAGAATCAGGCATTCAGCGGGCACTTGCAAGAACTGCGCTTCAAAGGCACATGTCACCACATTGGGGCGCTCAACCAAGGCCGTGACTTCATCCAACAAAGCGGCGTCTTCGATCGGTTGAACACCGGGTCCCACTTTGGCCGCAGCAGCTTGCAGTTGATGCACGATGCTGTCGCGGCGCTTTTCAAAACTGGCAACCACGGCGCCATCTCGTTCAAGCGTGGCCTCGTAGTCGTCCGCATGGGCCACGATGACCTTGGCCAACTTGGCTTCAAACCGATGCCCCTGGGTGCTGTTGCCAGCAGTCAAGCCCAGTGCTTTGATGGGCACCACTTGGTCCCCATGCAAGGCCATCAAGCCGTGGGCTGGGCGCACGAAATTCACACTGCTCCACCCAGGCAACTCACAGTCTGTTTCCAATTGGTACTGCATGACTTTGGGGATGGGCAACTTGGCCAAGGCGTCGTCCAGGGCTTTTTGCAAACCAGCAGCGATGCTGGCACCGGGTGCCAGGCTGTCGTAAAAAAGCGTTTCTGCTTTGCCGTCAGCCACTCGTTTCAAGCTGGCCACCGCAGCCGCCGGGTTGCTGGTGTCCACGCCCAGCGCGTCCAATTTTTTGAGCAAGGCGGGTGTGGCTTGACCGTTGGCATCCAGACCCACCGAGACCGGCATGAGCTTTTGTTGCACAGGTTTGTCGGCGGCTTTACCCAAGACCTGTGTGAAATGGGCGGCAAGCCTGCGCGGCGTGGCAAAGGCTGTGACCTGCCCTGCTGCGGCCATCAGACCTTGCGCTTGCAGTTGCTCGGCCAAGACGGACGCAAATGCACGACCCAATTGGGACAAAGATTTGGGAGGCAATTCCTCCACAAACAATTCAACCAGAAGATTCTTGCTTGTCATCGTGTTTCCTCAGGCTGCTTTTTGGGGCATGTGGGCCACCCATTCACGCGGGGCCATCGGGAAACCCAGTCGCTCGCGACTGTCCAAATAGTTTTGCGCCACGGCTTTCGCCAGATTGCGAATCCGACCTATGTAGGCCGCTCGCTCGGTCACGCTGATTGCCCCCCTGGCATCCAACAAGTTGAATGTGTGCGCTGCCTTGAGCACTTGCTCATAGGCAGGCAAGGCCAATTGCTGGGTCATGAGGTGCTGCGCTTGTTTTTCATGAGCGCCAAAGGCGGTGAACAAGAAGTCGACATCGGAATGCTCGAAGTTGTAGGCCGATTGCTCTTGTTCGTTTTGCAAATAGACATCACCATAAGTGAGGTTGTCGGTCCACTGGAGCTTGTAGACGTTGTCCACGCCTTGTAAATACATGGCCAAGCGCTCCAGGCCGTAGGTGATTTCACCCGTGATCGGCTTGCAATCGATGCCGCCGACTTGCTGGAAGTAGGTGAACTGGGTCACCTCCATGCCATTGAGCCAGACTTCCCAGCCCAGACCCCAGGCACCCAAGGTGGGGTTCTCCCAATCGTCCTCGACGAAGCGGATGTCATTTTTTTTCAGATCAAAGCCCAAGGCCTCGAGCGAACCCAAGTACAGCTCCAAGATATTGCTTGGTGCGGGCTTCAACACCACTTGGTATTGGTAATAGTGCTGCAGTCGGTTGGGGTTCTCACCATAGCGCCCATCTTTGGGCCGACGAGACGGTTGGACATAAGCCGCCTTCCAAGGCTCGGGGCCCAGGGCTCGTAAAAATGTGGCGGTGTGTGAAGTGCCGGCACCGACTTCCATGTCGTATGGTTGCAGCAATGCACAGCCTTGTGCATCCCAGTACTTTTGCAATTGCAGGATGATTTGTTGGAATGTCAGCATGCATTCATTTTACTGACCAGTCTCTGTGTTTTGGCCCTTGCTGCGAATGAATTGCCATGCGGCAATCACTTGAATCAACAAACACACCAACCACAAGGGTTGCAGACCCCAACGGCCAGCCCATTGTGCAAAAAGTGTCACGCCCTCAGACTGCGCTTGGACCTGCCCGGTCAGCACACCTCGGGTGTAAGGCGCGAGTACATGGGTGATCTCCCCTTGTGCATTGATGATGGCTGTACCGCCTGAATTGGTGGCTCGCACGCTGGGTCTGTTGAATTCCAGGCTGCGCATCCTGGCGATGTTCAGGTGCTGATCGACCACGTAGTTGTTGCCAAACCAGCCCAAATTGCTGATATTGACCAAGATGTCAGGCACCTGGTCTTGCCCCCTCACAAACCGCTTGGCCAACTCTTCCCCAAACAAATCTTCGTAACAAATATTTACGGATATGTGGGACTGCTGCCATTGGAAGGGCTGGGGGTCTGGCACACCACGTTTGAAATCGGTCATGCCGAAATCAACCAATCGGTTGAACCACTTGAGGCTGTCGGGTGTGAATTCTCCGAAGGGCACCAAATGGTGTTTGTCATATTGTGTGGGTCCGTCGGTCATCCCCCAGACGAGCGCAGAGTTCCCATAGCCTTGTGACCCATTGAGGGTGGGAATGCCCACAATCAGAGCTTGTTCTTTTCCTTGGTATTTGCGCTCGATGGGCTGCCAATAGGCGGCTGGCAAATCTTCTTTGAAATAGGGAATGGCGGTTTCTGGCAAGACAGTCAAGTCTGTCGGACTTTGCAACACCTGGTCTTGGTACCAGGTCAGCGCCTCCACTTTGGCACTTGAATATTTCACATCTTGTGAAATATTGGCCTGCAACAAGCGAACGCTGATGGTTTCTTGGGTCTTGTTTTCTTGTCGCGAGGCCGGCATCGAGAAGACAGCCAGCACCAAGATACCGAGCACTTGTCGCCACTTGGAGGTTGTTGTCCAGACCCTTGACAGGATGGCCGACGCACACACGGCCAAGAAGCCAATGCCGTACACCCCGATATAAGGGGCCGCATGCGACATGAGACTGTTGACCTGTGCATAACCGATGGCAGCCCATGGAAAACCAGTGAACCACTGCGCCCTGGCCATTTCTGCCATGGTCCAAGCTGACGCCAGCACCAGCACACCCAACCAAGCGCTGATGTGGGGCACTGTTATCACATACCACCACAGCATGCTGCTGTAGTAAAGCGCCAAGCCGCCACACAGCAGAATGATGGCCACGATGGACAACCAACTGGGCATGTGTCCGTAGATGTGCAGCGCGATGAACAACCAAGCCACCGACCCCGCCAGCCAGCTGGTGGCAAACAACCAAGCCGAATGAAAGGGATGGGGGCTTTGGCGAAGACTGGCGATAAAAACGGCGAATGCCCCGACTTGCAGCGCAGCCGTCATGAATCCAGCGAAGGGATAGGTCATGGCCAGTGCTTGCGCACCGCCCAAGATCACCGCCACAACCCACCAGTGTTTGGGTTGACCCATGGCCTTCAATTCATGCGTCCGTGCTTTTTGACGCGATACCATTTGACAGCACCGCCTCTGGCATGCATGACTTCGAAACGCAGGCCTTGCATGTCTTTGAATTCGCCTTTTTGCGGCACACGGCCCAATTCATGGGCGATCAAGCCACCGATGGTGTCAAAACTTTCATCATCGACTTCTGTGGGCAGTTCAATTTCAAAAAACTTGTTGATGTTGTCGATGCTGGTTTGCCCGGACACCCTGAAACTTTTGTCGACCAGGCTGTATATCTCACCCTGATCGGTTTCCGTGTCGAATTCATCTTCGATTTCACCCACAATTTCTTCCAGCACATCTTCAAAGGTCACCAAGCCCGCAATCCGTCCGAATTCGTCGACCACCATGGCCATGTGGTTGCGGTTGCGCTTGAAATCCCTGAGCAAATCAATCAAATTTTTGCTTTCGGGCACGAAGACCGTGGTTCTGAGCAAAATTTTGATGTTGAGTTCGGGTGCGCGCTGGAGTTTCAACAAATCCTTGGCCATCAACACGCCAATGATGTTGTCTTTTTCTTTTTCATAGACAGGGTAGCGGGAATGCCCAATATCAATGACTTGTTGCAGCAACTCATCGATTGGTTGTCCAATGTCGAGCATGTCCATCCGGGGAGCAGGCACCATGATGTCCCCAGCTCGCATGTCGCTGATTTTGAGCACCCCCTCCAGCATGACCCGGCTTTCAGCGCCGATGTACTGATGGTTTTCCGCGTTCTCAATCAGTTCAATCAAGTCATCTTTGGTTTTGGGTCCGTTGCGAACCTTCTCGATAATGGCTTTCCACCAGTTTTTCTTGCTGGTGTTGCTCGATGGACCCACAGGACTTGAATGTTCGCTCACTTGATTTCAATCTAAACTGTCAATGCACCTAAGCATATCCGCTTATCACCCTCACCATGCAACCCACACAACTGCCCTCTGGATGTCATTTCTTTGTACGGGGCTGGTTGTCTTCCAATTCCTTGCTTGTTCACAACACAGACCACTCTGCGGTTTTTGACACTGGCTACATGACCCACGCGGAGCAACTGGCCGATCTCATCCGCTCCAACATTGGATCGCAACCCCTTGATTTGATTGTGAATTCTCATCTGCACAGTGATCACTGTGGCGGTAATCATGTGTTGCAGCAAACTTATGGGGATGTCATGGTTGCCATCCCTGGACATCAATTTTCAGCGGTGTCAGATTGGGATGCGCCTGCCCTGACTTACGAAGTCACTGGGCAACAGTGTTTGCCTTTCAATCCGACGCATGCACTGGCTGAAGGCACTGTTTTGTCGACAGGTGACTATTCATGGCAGGTTCTGTCTGCACGGGGTCACGACAATGATGGGTTTATTTTTTACGAACCCAATCATGAGATTTTGTTTTCAGCTGATGCGCTTTGGGAAAACGGTCTCGGTGTGGTGTTTCCTGAGTTCTTGGGTGGTGTTGGATTTGAAAATGTTGCATCCACGCTTGATATGTTGGCTGCATTGAAGTGCAAACTGGTACTTCCAGGCCATGGTGCCATGTTCAACGATTTGACAACGGCCATTTCAAATGCCCGTTTGCGCTTGGATCAATTTGCCAAGCACCCTGAGAAACACGCCATTTACTCGGCCAAGGTGTTGCTTAAATTCAAACTACTGGAAGCTCAAACTCTGCCTTTGTCTGAATTCATGAGTTGGGCAGCAGGCATTGACATGCTGGAATTGATTCATCAAAGGTTTTTCACCACGAAACTCAAGCAAACCTGGCTGCTTGAATTGGCGGAAGAACTGGTCCACCGTAAGGCAGCCTCCGTCTCCGATAATTTGATCAACAACATGTAAGCGTACAAAAACAAAAAGCCCAACTCTTTCGAGTTGGGCTTTCTGAGGCTGTAATAGCCTGACAATGTCCTACTTTCACACGGGTATCCGCACTATCATCGGCGCTGACGCGTTTCACTGTCCTGTTCGGGATGGGAAGGAGTGGTACCACGTCGCTATGGTCATCAGGCATAACTTGTTCTCATCCTGACTGAGTCAGAACAAGGAATTTATAGAGCAAATCAGCTTTTGTATTTTGAATGCGTCACTTGGCATAACAACCTTGAACATTGCTGTATCAAAGTTATAGGGTCAAGCCGCACGAGCAATTAGTATCAGTTAGCTTAACGCATTACTGCGCTTCCACACCTGACCTATCAACGTCCTGGTCTTTAACGACTCTTTAGGGGGCTCGGGGCCCCGGCAGATCTCATCTTGGAACGAGTTTCCCGCTTAGATGCTTTCAGCGGTTATCTCTTCCACACTTAGCTACTCGGCAATGCCACTGGCGTGACAACCGA
>JACCDX010291124.1_pt1 | contig 17220 bp, 16 predicted proteins | sample 7449681 | NCBI WGS metagenome assembly JACCDX01 (sample SAMN15323450, study PRJNA562643) | freshwater metagenome | isolation source: river surface water | place: USA:Blue River Watershed | collected 2017-08-18 | reverse complement strand
GTGAACCTCTCGCCCTGATCGTGCAAGTGGGTTGACGCAGTCAGATGGCATTCCGCCGATTTGTCTTTGCCGGCAAAGCGCTTATCATCCCGACAGCCTTGCAGTCGCCGTGCGACCGGGCTGCACTCCATAACAAGAACTCGAGGCCTTCCCATGCGCCATGTCACTCGCCACTCCCTTCGTTTCCTGCCTGAGCTTGCCCGCGCCGCGGCGCTCGGCACCTTGCTGCTGGCCTCGTCTTCCCTGCTGGCACAGCCCGCTCCGGCATTGCCCCGAGCCGAGCCGGAGGCGGTGGGCATGTCCTCGGCGCGCTTCGGCCTGCTGGACACCATGTTGCGTCAGCATGTGGACGATGGTCGTGTGCCGGGTCTGGTGGCGGGCGTGATGCGTCATGGCAAGGTGGTCTACCTGCAGAGCCTGGGCTGGCAGGACATCGAGGCCGGGGAGCCGATGCAGGAGGCGTCCATCTTCCAGATCCGCTCACTCAGCAAGGCCATCACCTCGCTGGCGGTGATGCAGCTGGTCGAGCAGGGTCGCATCGCGCTGGATGACCCCGTGTCCCGCTACATCCCGAGCTTCGCGAACATGCAGGTGTTCGTGAACCCGGAGGACCCGGACAACAGCCCGCTGCGGGCCCCGGCGCGACAGGCCACCATTCGCGACCTGCTGCTCAACATCGGGGGCCTCAGTCATCGCGACCGCGCGCTGTATCAGAGCCGTGCCGTGCGTTCGCGGGGCGATACGCTGGAACAGTTCGTCGAGAAAGTGGCTGCCGTGCCGCTGGTGGGAGATCCGGGCACGGTCTGGGTCTACAGCGAGTCCACCACGGTGCTGGGGCGTGTCGTGGAGATCGTCAGCGGCCAGGCCTTCGATGCCTATCTGCAGGAACACGTCCTCGGCCCGCTCGGCATGGTCGACACAGCCTTCTACGTGCCGCCCGGGAAAGTCGCGCGTCTGGCCCGCCTGTACCAGGTGCCCCGCGATGGCAGCGCGCTGCGCAAGCAGCCGGAAATGGACATCCCCATCACCCAGGACCCGCCGCTCAAGGAAGGCTCGGCCGGGCTCGTGAGCACCGTGCCCGACTACCTGCGCCTGTTGCAGATGTTCCTCAACGGCGGCGAGCTGGACGGCCGCCGGGTATTGTCCACAGCAGGCATCGCCGAGATGACCCGCAACCACATTCCTGCGGACCTGATGCCCATCGGCATGTCGCCCACGAGCCGCATCCTCGACCGTGGCTGGGGTTACGGCTACATGGTGGTCACCGATGCCGCTCAGAGTCCCTTTGCCGTGAACAATGGCGAGTTCGGCTGGATCGGCTCGCTGGGCACCTATGCCTGGGCGGATCCCCAGACTGACACCATTGCGGTGCTGATGCTGCAGATCGAACCGGCCGGAGCCCATGCCCTGGGCGACAAGTTCAAGGCGCTGGTCGCCCAGACCCTGGTCGACTGAGCGCGGCGTCCAGCGGCAGGAGTGTCATGGGTGACAGTTGAAACCGCTTCCTTGCCCGTGCTGGTGCAGCTTGATGCAAGCGTGTGCCGGCTCAGCGCTCGGCGCAGTTTGCGGGTGCCCGGCTTCACGCTGCGCCAGGGGGAACACTGGTGTCTGTTCGGCGGCAACGGTGCCGGCAAGAGTGTGCTGGCCCAGTGGCTCTGCGGCCGCCTGCACGGTGGCGGCGCCGCCCTGCATTTCGCCCCGGATTTCGATCCGCAGCGTGACGTGCTGTTCGTTTCCTTCGAGGAACAGCAGCACCTGGCCACCCTGGATGCCCGTCACGACATCAGCGAATACGACGCCTCGGCCCTCGACCAGGGCACGACGGTGCACGCGCTGGTCAGCGCCGGTCTGCCGCTGGCACCCGCCGACGAGGCGCGGCTGCAAGCGCTGCTCGTGGCACTCGATCTGCAGACCCTGCAGGCGCGCGGCATCCGCTATCTGTCCTCGGGTCAGACACGCAAGGCCCTGCTGGCCCGCGCCCTGTTTCGTCGCCCGCGACTGCTGGTGCTGGACGAACCCCTGGAGAGCATCGACCGGGAGACGCGGGAAACCCTGCAGCGGGTACTGGCCCGGGCCATGGGGCCTGACACCTCGACGCTGCTGCTGTGCCGACGCGAGCGCGACATCCTGCCGGGCATCACCCACCTCGCGCTGCTGGACAGTCTGGTCCTGCTTGCCAGCGGGTCCCTGGCCAGCGTGCGCGCGAGCGCCGAGTTCTCCCGCCTCGCGCAACGCCGGCTGCCTGTGCCTGCGCAACTCCCTGCGGGCACGCCCCACCGCCAGTGCCCCGCACTGCCCCCTGATGTCCCCTTGCTGGCTCTGCACAAGGTCAACGCCGGCTATGCCGGCAAGCCGGTGCTGCGCGATCTGGACTGGACCTTCAAGCGTGGTCAGCACGCGCTGATCAGCGGCCCGAACGGCTGCGGCAAGTCCACCTTGCTCAATCTTCTGTGCGGCGAGAACCACATGGCCTATGGACAGGACGTGGTGCTGTTCGGGCGGCGTCGCGGCAGCGGGGAGTCCGTGTGGGAGGTCAAGGCGCGCTTCGGGGTGGTGTCCAATGATCTGCATCTGCGTTACTGCAAGGGCTGGCGCGTGCTGGACGTGGTGGTCTCGGGCTTCTTCGCTTCCGTCGGGCTCTACGATGACAGCGGGGCCAGCGAGCACCAGGCAGCACGGGACTGGCTCGCGGCCTTGAACCTCCTGCCGCTGGCCGGCGACCATTACCACGCGCTTTCCTTCGGCGAGCAGCGTCTCGTGCTGCTGGCTCGCGCCATGGTCAAGAAACCGAGCATTCTGATACTCGACGAGCCGTGCGTGGGTCTCGACGACGCCTGGCGTCAACTCGTGCTGGATGTCGTCGATCGCATCGCCACCACCACGCCCACTCAGATACTCTTCGTCAGCCACGATCCTGCCGACGCGCCTCGCTGCATCAACCAGTGGCTGAGCTTTTCTGCGACAGGCGTGCACATTCGCGAGTGAAGTCGAAGCCGGTCGCCTTGCCAGCCTGCGTGTTGCCGGCGTAACGTGAAACACCAAGGCAACGCTCGATGGTGAACAGCAATGAAAAGAACAGCCAGAGACATTCTTCGTGACAAGAACGGCAGCATGCTGACGGTGGACATGGAGGCGACGGTGCACCAGGCAGTCACGATCATGACCCAGCACCGCGTGGGTGCCATCCTCATCGTCGATGAAGGTCGGATCGTCGGCATCTGGACCGAACGCGACCTGCTGCATCGCACGCTTGATCCGCAGTTCGATCCCTGCGTGGAAAAGGTGAGTCAGAGCATGACCCGTGCGCTGATCTCGGCCCACGTGGACGAACACGTCATGCAGCTGTACGACAAGTTCCTGGGGCGTCGCATCCGCCATCTCCTGATCGAGGAGGGTGGCGAGTATGTCGGTCTGCTGTCGGCGGGGGACGTGATGCAGGCCAGTCTGGAGCAGAGCGCGGACGAATACCGCGATCTCAACGAGATGGTGAGCCTCGAGTATTACGAAAACTGGAAGGCGCGTCAGGAGGAAGCTGCGCGTTGAGGCGGCGCTGCGCCCTCAACCCTGCAGCACGCGCTGGTAGAACAACTCCAGCATGGCCAGCTGCAGGGCGATGCCGCCCAGTGCCAGCAGCACACAGAGCGAGAACGCCAGCGGCCTGCTGTGCAGGTCACCCGCATGGCGCCTTCGTATTTCCGGCAGCAATTGTGCCAGATAAAGCCCCAGCAGCATGGCGCAGGGAATCAGATAACGCACCGAGGGCATGGGATAGAGCGTGAAGTTGCTCAGGCTGGGGACGCGCATGGTGATCAGGAAATACTGCATGGCGATGGACAGCAGCAAGGCCCAGAGCCCGGGGCTGAAGCTGAGGCGCTGAGCGATGGCCGTGGGGGTGGTGCCGAAGAAGACCTCGAAGAAGAGCAGCAGCATGGAAAGCGTCAACATCCAAGTGGCGAGGAAGCGGCCCAGGTAAGGAGTGCTCTGGCCGAACTGATCCTGCGCCAGTGACACCGCGAACCAGCGGTAGATGTCCCAGTCGAAGATCTGCAGCAAGTCCGGCGTGGACGGCCCCCAGACGCCGAAGATGGTCTGCTGGTAGGCGTCCCACTGGCCGAAAGCGAGCTGGCAATAAGCAAAGAAGCCCAGCATGGCCGCCGCAGCGCCGGCCACTGGCAGACTCAGCAGAAGGAAGACGCGCCTCCTGGCGGGCAGGTCGAGGGTATCGAGCTCGCCCCGCAGCCACCAGGTCACGCCCATGAGGATGGCGCCTCCGGTCAGCACGGAGGTGCGGAAATGCGTGAGCCCCAGCAGCACTCCCAGCAACAACAACAGCACGCCTCGCTGCCGGGTGGGTGATGTCAGCACATCCTGCGCCACGAACAGGATGGCCAGCGCCAGCGCCATGCTCAAGGAATCCGAATAGCCCGCCAGCAGCCAGACGCTGCCCGGGTAGAGGACAAACACCAGCAGCAGGAACAGCAGCCACAGGCCGCGGATCTGCAGCCGCCGTGCGATCAGCACCAGCAGCGTCAGTGTCAGGATGCAGGCGATGTTGGCCACCAGCACCAGGGCCTGGGGCCAGCTCAGGTCGAACAGCCCGTGTGCCGCACGCGCGAGCCAGGGATAGAGCGGCGGGTAGACGATATTGTGGATTTCCCAGCTGCGACCGTTCGCATACCAGTTCGGATCGAAACGGTAGCCGTGTTGAGCGATGGAGCGAAACAGCTCCGAGTCCCAGAGGTAGAAGCGGTCCACCATGCCGAGGCTCCAGGGCTCTGGCAGCTGGCTCAGAGCCAGTGCGCCGAAGGCTGCCCAGGTCAGCAGGGCGATGGCGGCGGCTGAAAGACAGTGGCGAAGCATGGTGAGAGGACTCGAAAACAGGCTGCGAAGGCGGCAAGACTAGCAGGAAATCCGTGTCTGGACATTTTCTGAACTCAGTCTTATGGTGCCGGCAGCGCCTCTCTTTCGTTGCAGTGATCTGCGGGCGCCAGATCCCGGGATCCCCGCGTGCCACCATCCTCCGAGCCCCATGTCCCCGCCCTGACCGGGCTGCGCGCCATCGCCGCCTGGATGGTGTTCTTCCACCACTTTCGCGTCAGCGCCGAGTATGTGGGATCCGTGGTCTTCAACATGCAGGCCCAGGCGCATGTCGGTGTCAGTGTGTTCTTCGTGCTCAGCGGCTTTCTGATTGCCTTCCAGTATGCCGACCGGCTCGGGATGCAGGTGCGCGATGTGCTGGATTTCCTGCGCAATCGCTTCGCCAGGCTCTATCCGATGTATGCCCTGTGCACGCTGGTCACGCTGCTTTATGTCGACAATCACGATGTCACCACCTGGCTGCTCAGTTTCAGCCTGCTGCGCGGTTTTTTCGGGGATTACTACTTCTACCACATCGGCCAGGCCTGGTCCCTGAGCGTGGAGATGACGTTCTATCTGCTGGCGCCCTGGTTGCTGCTGCTGGTGGGGCGAGTGCCCGTGGGTCTGCTGTGTCTGGGCTTCTATGCAGCCGGGTGGCTGCTGTCGTTGCTGGACATGCCGATTCCGACCTTCCTGGAGCCGCCGCGCATGCTGGTGGTCAATACCTTCTTCGGGCGCTGCTTCGAGTTCCTGCTGGGCATCTGGCTGTTCAAGCGCTTTCGGGACGTGGCACCCTGGCGTTACGCCCTGTGCACCTGGCTTGGTCTGGGCGCGATCCTCTTGTTCCTGTACTTTTCGGCCTTCGCGGATGGGCTGACGGCGTATTCGGTGACCTGGTCGCCCGCGCATCATTTCCTGTTTCCACTGCTGGTGGCGACCTTGATCCTGGGGCTGTGGAAGGAGCGGAGCCTGTTCGCGGCCTTGCTGGGTACTCGCCTGTTCGTGGTGCTGGGCAATGCGTCCTATGTGTTCTATCTGATTCACGCTGCGCCGTTCAGGGAGATCTTCGGGCTGGACCAGGTGCCGGTGCTGGTGCATTTCCTGGCCATCAACCTGTTCGCGATTCTGGGCTATTACCTGCTGGAGCGTCCCTGTCATGCCTGGTTGCGCAGTCCGCGGCGTCCTCCGTCCGAGGCCGGGCCTGCCACGCTCAGGGACCCAGCCGCCGCAGGTTGACGCCGTCGATGCCGATCTGGTGATGGGGCGGCGAGGTTGCCGGATTGCTGCCGACCACGCGCAGGCTCAGCCGATTGTCCCGTTGCAGGGATACCTGACGGAAGACCAGCGGTTCGCGGTAGCGGAACACACTGGGGTGCAGATCGGCCAGTTCGCCCAGCGCCTCGCCATTCAAGCTCAACTGCACGATGCCGAAGTCCCCGCTGGGAGCCAGGAACACGTCCAGGGCGTAGAGTCCCGGTTCCACATCGCGCAGTTCGAAGATGACCTCGTCGCCGATGTCACGCGTGGCGAACCAGATGAAGTTCTCTCCCACAAAACTGCCAGGCGCGATGCTGCTGGTGTCCTGCGTACCGAAGCTCAGCACACGGGAATCGGCGGCCAGCGGCAGGTTCTGTGCTTCGGTGAAGCCTTCCATGCCCAGGGCTGGCGGGCGTTCCGCCAGGAACACGTTGCGCAGCACGAGTCCGCCGATCAGGACGGCCAGCAGATAGAAGAGCAGTTCGTTGCGAGCAGTGACCATGGGCGGGTTCCGTTTTGCAGCGCGGCAGCGATGGAGCCGGAGGGTAGTGGAAAAGTCCTGGGGCTGGCAATCGTCGCACAGTGCTGGCTCTCACGTTCCGGCAGTGCTTCAATGATGGCCTCCGGGACAGGAGACACCTCATGCCTCGCATTCCCCTCGAAGACCTCATTCCCGATGTGCGGGACGGCCTCACGCGCAAGGAGCGCGCGGTGCTCTACTGCCTGCAGCAGGCGCAGAAGGACTTCGCGGGACGCAATGTCCCCACCATCACGCTGTACGGGAGAGTGCTGGAAAAGGTCGACATGAGTCAGGCCGAGTTTCAGTCCATCCTCACGCGCATGGTGGGGAAGATCTGACGGCGATGCCCGCCTCGAGAAAGGCTGCCCGCAGCGTGCGGGCGAACTGCAGGGCCTCGGGGGTGTCACCGTGCAGGCACAGAGACTCCGCCTGCACCGGCACCCGGCTGCCGTCCACGGCCGTGACGAAGCCCTCCGTGATGATTTCCAGAGCCTGCGCCAGCGCCTCCTGCGGGTCGTGCAGCAGGGCACGCGCATCGCTGCGCGGCACAAGGCTGCCAGAGGGGCTGTAGCGGCGGTCGACGAAGGCTTCGGCGATGAAGCGCAGGCCCACCTGGCGGGCCGCGTAGTCCAGCTCGCCGCCGGCCAGCCCCATCAAGGCCAGACGTGGATCGAACTCCTGCACCACCAGCACCAGATCCTCGGCCAGCTGCCGGTCGACGGCGGCCTGGTTGTACAGCGCGCCGTGGGGTTTCACAAAGGACAGACGGGTGCCCTGGGCGCGCACCAGGGCGTCCAGCGCGCCGAGCTGATAAAGCAGATGATTGCGCAGACTGGCGAAGCTCAGCTGCATGGGCGCTCGGCCGCCCTGGGCGCGGTCGGGAAAGGACGGGTGGGCGCCAAGCCGCACGCCGTGAGCCAGCGCGTGGCGGATGGCCGTTGTCATGACATCGGCGTCGCCGGCATGCACGCCACAGCTGATGCTGGCCGAGCTGACCAGTGCCAGCAGCTCGCGATCGTGCGCGGCGCCTTCGCCCAGATCGGCGTTCAGATCGATGTACATGGCAGTCTCCAGAGCAGTGAGCCGGCAGCGAGCATAGTGCATCGGCGCGCCGGCGGCCACGCAAAACTGCCCATTTTTGCACCAGAAACAAGGAGATGGGGCTAGGCATCCGGGGGTGTGACGGGTTCTAATAGCGCCCGCATTCGATGGTTTGGTGTTCATGTCACGAGGTGGGAATGTTCAAGTCGCAGGTCAGGAAGTGGCTGCCGGCCTTGCTGGCGCTCGGCAGCCTGAGTCAGATGCCGGGGGTGTCGGCGCAGGTGTTTCCGAGTGTCAGCATTCCGACGGAGTTGCAGGGCCTGTATTCCCTTGAGGTCACCGACACAACCGCGCTGTCGCCGTTGCAGCCTACCGATCCGCTTGCCGAGAATGACAATATCCAGCTTTACCTGACAGCGACTGGCGACATGTGCATCAAGCGCAACGAGTCGGCGTCAGTCGATTTGATCGCAAGCAATCCCGAGGCGCGCGGTGGTCCCTTCGGCAAGGTCTACTGGGACATCCCTTCCATGGATCTGGTGTTCGGGTTGGACATCAACGATGTGTCCTTTGCAGGCTTTGACGTGCAGTCCACCGCAGGCACCGCCTATGCACGTCTGACAGGCGCGCGCCCTCTTGTGGACACTGGATCCTGCGGTGATTTGCCGCTGCCAAATCCCAACTTGTTGTTCGACGCTGCGCAGACAGCCTTCCCTGATCTCTTCCCTGCCAGTGCGCTGATCTTCAATCAGGTCGGCAGCGGCTTCGACGTGTTTCGCTACTACCCCTCTTCGGAAGTGTATCTGGCGGTGCGCGATGAGCTGGTCTACGCACGAGGCGGCGACTTCGGCGAGGAATTCGTGCAAGTGGGGGAGTTGGAGGACCTGCTTGACGACATCAACACCATGCTGGTGCCCAATCGGATCCCGCAGTTCTATCACGGCACCTTCGCACTGGGCTTGACCGAAACCCAACCATTCTCGCCCCTCGCCGACGGCACCGAGCTGACCTTCGTGCTGACCCAGTTCGGCCAGCTGTGCGTCGGCGAGCTGAACCTGGGCTTTCCCCGCATCAGCGGCGCCAATGCCATCTGGAGCAATCCCAACGGCAATCTTCAGTATGTGGTGGATCTGACGCGGGACGATGACCCGGCCACGCAAGCCACGGAGTTCGCCCTGGGCGAGATCTTCTATGAGTCTGCCAGCGGTTCGCGCTATGGCACCTTCGCCGGCGACAAGACCTCGCTGTCGACCGAGTGCGCCGATGCGGCCGGCACCGACCCGGATCTGGAGGACATCAACGAACTGTTCGGCCTGGCCGAGAACCAGTACCCGGCCGTCTTCCCCAGCGGGCCGCATACCTACAATCTGCGCGCCGATGGTTACACCTACCGCTACTACTACGACAGCCAGGTCTTCCTGGCCGTGCGCCAGGGCGTGGTGTATCTGAACGGCGGGGAATTCGGCAACAACGAGGAACCGCTGGCCTATGGCAGCCTGGATGCGGTGCTGAGTCAGCTCAACGACCGTCCCATCAGTGCCACGGTGCCCAGCTCGGCCTTCGGTACCTACAGCATGAGTTTCGGCAATGCCACCCCGTTCTCGCCCTTTGTCGACGGCACCTCCGCCGTGGTGGTGCTGGGTGCCGGGGGCGATCTGTGTCTGGAAGGCGTCTCGCTCGGCCAGCCCTATGCCCGGCAGTCCTCTCCCTCGCTGGCCATCTGGGAGAACGCCAATACCGGGCTGGTGTTCACGCTGGATCTGTCGGCGCTCTCCAGCACCACGATGAGCCTGGACATCAATTCCGCCTCGGGCCTGGATTTTTCCGAGCTGGCAGGGGATCGCACCAGTCTCGCCACCAGCTGTGGCGGCGCCTCGACGGCTACCGACCTGACGCTGGCCAACCAGCTCTTCTCCCTGGTGGAGACACACTACGCCAGTCAGTTCCCTGCCGGCCTGCTGTCGTTCAACCAGCTCGATGGCAATACCGTGCGACGTTTCTATCCGGCTACGGGCATGACCCTGTCCATCACCGGTCAGAGCGTCAGCGTGAAGGGTGGCAGCTATGGCAATGCCCTGGTGGAAGTGGGGCAGCTGAGTGCCCTGATTGCGCAGATCATCACAGCGAACACGCCCGTGACTCCTCCTGCGCCTGTGCCAGTGTATGACCTCACGGCCACGGGTTCGGGCACAGTGCGCGTGGGTTCGCTGCAGACCTTGAACAAGAACATCGACGAGAAACGCTTCAATGTCACCCGGCCTCTGGCCACGGACACCTCGTCGCTGCGGGCCATCGTGGAGAATGTCATGAAGGACGAGGTGCGCGAGTTCACCTCGGTCAGCACCACGGTGACCAGTGACACCTCCACGGCTCTGGTGTTCTCCGCCACGGTGACCAGCAACACCACGGCCGCTGTCACGTCCACCAACCGCACCTATCAGCTCGTCATCACCCTGCGGCAGCGCTGAGCGCTGCTGCAGGCCTCAGCGTCCTTCCGTCACCTCGTTTTCCAGTGCCCGGGCCAGCCGGTCCAGATAGCGCCTCTGGCGCTCCAGAGCGTCCCGGGCGACCGCATGCGTGACCGGCTGGAAGTAGACCGAGGTCAGGGGTGACAGATGCGCCAGCTGCCACAGATCCGCCTGGATCACGCTGGCGATGCGCGGATACCCCCCGGTGGTCTGACAGTCGACGCCAAGCACGATGGGCAGTCCGTCGGGAGGCACCTGCACGTCGCCCGGCAGCACGCCGGCCGAGAGCAGATTGACCGCGCCGTGCAGCGTCAGGGGGGATCCATTCAGGCGCAGCCCCATCCGGTTGCTCTGGGCGTTGATGCGCCAGGGCTGCAGCCAGAAGCCGGTGTGAGCAGCCGGGGTGAAGCGTTCATAATCCGGGCCGGGCAGGGCACGCAACACATGGGTGGGGGCAACGCCGCGCACCCCTCGGCGACTGGTGCCGACGGCAACGGGAGCCGGGCCCACGGGCAGGACATCCCCTGCCTGCAGGGCCCGACCGGCATGGCCGCCGAAGCCGGCCTTGAGATCGGTGCTGCGCGAGCCGAGCACCATGGGGACGTCGATGCCGCCTGCCACCGCGAGATAGCCATGCGCGCCGGGAATGGCGGGGCGTGTCAGGCTCAGCACGGCACCCGCAGGCAGTTGCAGGGGATATCCGCTCAAGACGGCCAGATCGTCGCCCTCGGGCGTCTGCAGACGGGCCGCGAAGTCCACTCCGGTGAGGGCAATGCGGGTTGCCTGACTGAACTGCAGCTGCACCGGCCCCAGGCTTAGTTCCAGCCCTGCCGCGCCGGGGGCATTCCCCAGCAGCAGGTTCGCCTGCTGCAGCGCGAGTGGGTCCATCGCGCCGCACTGGCTGATGCCCAGATGCCGCAGGCCGTGCCGGCCAAGATCCTGCACGCTGCACAAGGTGCCTGTGCGCAGCACCTCGATGGTTGCCAGGTTCTGTCTCGCGTTCATGAACCCTCCGGCATGGGATCGAAGCGCACTGTGTCACCGGGCTGCAGGAGCACACCGGAGGCGCTCGACGGGTCAAACAGACGCAGGGGCGTGTGGCCGATGACATGCCAGCCGCCCGGGGTACTCAACGGGTAGACCCCCGTCTGGCTGCCGCCTATGGCGACGGAGCCGGCCGGAATCGCCAGGCGAGGCGTGGCGCGTCGCGGCGTATGCAGGCGCGAGTCAAGTCCGCCCAGGTAGGCGAAGCCAGGCTGGAATCCCAGGCAATAGACGGCGTACTGTGTCTGGCTGTGCAGCGTGATGACCTCGGTCGGGCTCAGACCGCACTCACGGGCCACGTCCTCAAGGTCGGGGCCGGCCGCGCCGCCATAGCGCACGGGGATCGTCACCACGCGCGCGGTTGGCACGGCTGCCGCGCCTTCGTGCCAGAGGGCCGGCAGACGCTCCAGCAGCACGTCGAACGGACACGGGCTGCCGGCAGGGCGGTTCCAGCGCAGCAGCAAATTGCCCATGCCGGGCACGATCTCGCACAGCCGCAAGGACTCCCGCTCGGCTTCGAGCAGGCGACACAGCTGCCACAGCCGTTGTTGCACGGGCAGGGGAACCACCGTGTCGTCAGGAGCCGTGAAGAAGCACAGCAGGGCGTCGTCGCCCAGGCGGGTGATGCGGGGAGCAGCGTTCATGGCGGCAATCTATAGCAGCCCTGGCAGGATTGTCACCCTGACATGCGCAGGATTCATCTGCCATTCAGGCAAACTTTCGCCATACTGACGGCGACCAAACCAGTACGTCCCAGCCATTTGGAGTCCATCGATGCACCGTCTTCTGCCTCTGACCCTGCCCCCCTTGCTCGCGCTGCTGCCCCTGGCCGCGAGTGCCCAGAACATCAATCTGCTGCCCGAAGGTCAGACCCTGATCACGCTGTCGGTGACCGAACGCGTGCAGGTGGAGCAGGACACCCTGATTGCCACCCTGCGCGTGGAGCGTGACCACCGCGATCCCGCCACGCTGCAGAGCGAGATCAACGCCGCCATGGCCGAGGCGCTGGAAACGGCCGAGGCTGACACGGCGGTGAAAGTGTCCACGGGCTACTACAGCGTCTATCAGTACAGCACCTCGCCGCAGGGCGGCCGCAACAACGAGGTATGGCGCGGCTCCCAGTCCATCACCCTGGAAGGCCAGGACGCCGCGCGGGTCCTGGCGCTGGCGGGCGAGATCCAGGCGCAGGGTTTCGTGATGAGCGAGCTGCAATACACCCTCAGTACCACTCGCGCGGACGAGGTGCGTGATTCGCTGATGGAGAGCGCCATCGCCCGTGCCACGGCCAATGCCGAGCGCGCTGCCCGAGCCCTGGGCAAGAGCGAGGTGGACATCGCCGTGCTGGACGTTGACACGGCCATGGGCTACGCCCAGCCCATGATGATGGCGCGCGGGGTGGCCTTCGATGCCGTGGCCGAGATGGCGGCTCCCGTGGCCGAGGCGGGCGAGACCGAGGTGTCCCTGACCGTCAGGGTGCAGGCCGTCGCCCAGTGATTCCCTCATGGGCGCAGCCCCCGTGCGTGGTGCCGATCGGCCACACGCAGGGGGTGCGCCAATTTGTCGCATTGTGATCCCGTCCTCTCCCGGCAATGATTCGTGCACTGACAGAGCGGTCATCCAAACCGCCTGCGGCATTTCCCCTACGACACCAGGAGTGACCACGATGAAGAACAGCCTTCGACTTGCCCCGGCCCTTGGCGCCATCGCCCTGCCCGGCGCCGCCCAGGGCGTGCTTGCGCACACCACCTTTGAAACCTCCACCATGTCGGAAGGCGTGCGTGTGCTCAACAATGTGCAGATCGGTCACGCCTGCGGTGCCAACAAGCGCGTCATCGCCACCTCCGTGGTCTTCCCCGATGGCAAGGACTCCACCATCACCCTGGGCGGTCAGCCCTACACCGGTGCACTTTCCGACTTTCTCAATACCTGGGGCCCGAATGTCCAGCCACTGTTCTCCCGCGCCGTGTTCGATGAAGTGAAGGAAAAGAACGATGCCGCTGGCAATGTGGTGGGCTTCTGGGCCGGCGGCGGCCCTGGCATGCCCAATGACATGGTGGCCTATGTGCCCTTCCGCGTGAATGCGACTTCCATCAAGCCCACCTCCTGCGCCACCAGCGTGCGCTTCCGTGTCAGCATCGTGGATATTTGCGAGATCACCACGGCGGCGAACATGCACCTGGACAATGGCAGCGGCCCGGCGGCCGAATTCTGGACTGTGGCCGGTCTGGGCACGGTCTATGACGCCACTGCCACGGCAGCTGCCAACCTGACCATCACTCGCAATCTGACCACCAATCCGCTGCCCACCGCCTGCGGCTCAGGTCAGGCTGTGGAAGTGACGGCCTCAGCGGCGCAGATCAACCGCGACATGCCGATCGTCTACAACGGCGTGCAGGTCTGGCCGGCTCGCTGAGCCCGCTGCGGCACGCGCTGCAGTCACCGTCACCCTCCCAGCACGGGCGGCTCCGCACTTGCCGCCCGTGCTGTTTTGCGTTTTCCAAGTTTCCGTGAAACCGGCTATTCTTGCGGCCCCGAACCAGGAGATCTCTGCCATGCCCCGCGTATTTGCCTGTAGTGCCCTGTTGGTGACTGCCGTTCTGCTGTCCTTCGAGGCCAGTGCCCACGGCGGCGGCGCCGTCATGGACCCGGCCGGCAACAAGGCCAGCTTCACCGCCTACGCCAGCATCACCTGCTTCGACGACGGCAACGGGCCTGCCAGCTATCTGACCGCCCGGGTGCGTGACAACTCCGCCCCGCTGGCCGGCATGGTCGTCAGCTTGCAGCTGCTCAAGGGCAGCCGGGCCATCAGCGTCAGCGATACCGTGTCCGGGGATGCCAATTACAGCGCCTTCGTCTCCCTGCCCGGGGGCAACGGTGTCTATTCCCTGCTGCTGAACAAGTCGCTGGCCGGCGCCCGCAGCTTCGACCTTGAGTGGCATTGCATGACGGCCGGGGATGTCCACACCGGCACCGACATTGTCGTGAATCAGTTCGAATGAAACGCCTCGCCTCCCTGAGTCTGGTCTTGCTCGCGGGCGCCCTCGTCGGGTGTGCCCACGTCGAGCCCTGGGAGCGCGGAGTGCTGGCGAGTCCGCAGATGGCGCTGGACGCCATGCCACTGCAAGGGGCGTTGCGCACGCACATCTACACCAGTCGCGAGGCCGCCGCCAGCGTCAATGCCTCGGGTGGGGGCGGCGGCTGTGGCTGTTACTGAGACTGCCGCCAGCCCCGCGGCCGAATCCGCTGGTCTGTTCGCCAACGCGAGCACTGCGCTGCAACTGCTCAGTGCTGCCGCCCTGCTGTTGCCAGGGGTTCTGGCCGCGCCCGTGCAGGCGGCCGACGCCGCCACCGAGCGCGTGGCCCTGCAGATGAGCCGGCACGAGGAAGGCCGTCGCGATCTGGAATCCATTCGCAGCAGTCTCGCGCCGATCCGTGTCGATGTGCTGCAGGGCAGCGTGGCCCTGCGCGCGCTGGATCGGTTGCGGCTGAGTGCCAGCTACTCCCAGGACACCTGGTCGGGTGCCACGCCCGTGACCACGGCGCCCCTGGCGGCCGACGGCAATCGGGCCATCCTGCGCGACTCGGCGCAGGGCGTGGTGGTGGCCGGGGCCTCGCCCTTCGTCAACAACACCCTCCAGCTGGATGCCGCGCGGCGACCGCTGCGCACCGCCGACGACGCCAGGACCCAGGTGGATGAACGCACGGTCCACATTCTTTCGTCCGCTTCGCCCGAGACCCGCGACCAGCTCGATGTCCGCGCCGCCTGGGACTGGGACAATGCCATGCTGGAAGGCGCCTGGGGCGTGTCGCTGGAGAACGACTACGAATCTGCCTGGGGCAATGTGAATGCCCGGTTCGATTTCAATCAGAAACTCACCAGCCTGGCTGTCGGCGCGGGCTATACCCACAGTCGTCTGGACGCCATCCTGGATCCGGACCTGCAGCCCTATCTCACGCGCGGTGCCTACCAGGAGGCCATCACGCGCAAGCGCGATTCCGAGATCCTGCACGGCAGCCGGCACGACCTGACCGCGCACCTTGGATTGACTCAGGTGATCGACCGCTCGACGGTACTGGACCTCGCCCTGGGTTACACGCGAGCGCGCGGCTTCATGGAAAACCCCTACAAGGCCACCAGCGTGCTGTTCGTCGACCCGAGCCAGAGCGGCCGCGGCATTGTGACAGCCGATATGCGCGCCTTGCTGGAACAGCGTCCCGAGCGCAATGAACAACTCGCGGCGAATCTGCGTCTGGTGCGGTACATCGCGCCGCTGGATGCCGCCCTGCATCTTGCCTATCGGTACTCCGAGGATGACTGGGACGTGCGTACCCACACGCTGGAAGCCGAGTGGGTGCAGCCGCTGCCCGGAGGCTGGACGCTGGCCCCACGCCTGCGCTACTACACTCAGACGGCGGCGTCATTCCACGTGGACTATCTGGTGTCGGAGCAGGCTTACCGGCGCATCGATCGCGATGGCAGCGGCCGCGACATCTGGTTCAACCCGGCGTTGCCCCAGGCGCTCTATTACCGCAACGGCGGACAATTCGTCGATGCCGGCGGCGTCGGCGTCGACCCGGATGCGCTCAATCTGCAGCCGCGTTTCGTCACCTTCGATCCCGGCCTGCTGCCGGCGCATTTTTCCAGCGATCACCGACTGGCCGGCTTTGGTGCCCTCAGCGCCGGGCTGTCGCTGAGCAAGCAGATCACCCGCGGCCTCTATCTGGAGGCCGGAGCCGAGGTCTACACGCGGCGCAGCGGGCTGCAGGCCGGCGGCGGTGACAGTGCCTACGCGGATTTTCGTTTCCATACCGTCAGTGCAGGCCTGCGCCTGGATCTCGACGAAACCAGGTTGCGCACCTACAGCCGTGCACGCGCCGTCGCGGCGGCCGATCCCTCGCATGCCCATCACGCCGGCCACGGCGCCGGGATGCACGCCGCGCAGGCACCCGCCGGTGTGCAGTTCGGCCATGTGCTGCCTGCGGCGGGCGACTTCATGCTGGCGTGGCGCTTCGGCTTCAGCCGGCAGGCGGGGGCCCTGGTGCAGGGCAGCGCCGGCGTGACTGATCAGGAGGTGGTGGCCACGGCCTGTGCGCCGCAGGCGCCCTGTCGTTTCGTGCCCACCTACATGAACATGCAGATGCACATGGTCGACATCATGTACGCCGCCAGCGACCGTCTGACCCTGATGCTGATGCCGCAGTTCATGACCATGGACATGAATCTGCGGGAACTGGCGGGGCGTCCTCCTGCCGTGCCGGGCGTGCACGAGCACACCGGCATCGGCGGCCACCGCTCGGGCAGTCTGGGCGACACGGTGCTGGCCGGGCTTTATCAGCTTGGCGCACTGGGCAATGGCGCCGTGCATCTGGGGCTGGGGCTGAGCATCCCCACCGGGCGCGTCGATCAGGAGTTGCGGCGGATGTTCCGCAGCGATGGCGGCCTGATGCATTTCGACATGCAGACGGGCAGCGGCACCTGGGACCTGCTGCCCAGTGTGACCTGGCTCGGGGCCCTGCAGACGTGGCAGCTTGGGGCGCAGCTCAGTGCCGTCCACCGCCTGCACGAGAGCAATGAGGCCGGCTATCGGCTGGGGGATGGGCTGCAGGCCAGCGCCTGGGTTGGACGGACCTGGGCCAATGGTCTGGGGCTGAGCCTGCGCGCGGTGCAGGCGTGGCGGGAAGACATCGCCGGCGACTGGCGTGTGTTCAATGCCCGCATCGGTCCCATGGATTATCCGCACAATCAGGGCGGCCGCAGTCTGGATGCCGCGCTCGGGCTGTCCTGGACCGTGCCAGCCGGGCGTTTCGCCGGACACGCCCTGGCCCTGGAATGGAGCCAGCCAGTGCACGAGGATCTGCGTGGCGTGCAGCTGCCGCGCCGTGGCACGCTCAGTGCCAGCTGGCAACTGCATTTCTGAACCATCATTACGTCATCTGACTCCCGCAGGGGCGCTCATGAAGTTGCTGCGTCATCCCTTCAAGGCCATGGGCACGCCCTGCGAGCTGCAGCTGTATGCCCCACGCCTTTCCCAG
>JACCDX011721619.1_pt1 | contig 17227 bp, 15 predicted proteins | sample 7449681 | NCBI WGS metagenome assembly JACCDX01 (sample SAMN15323450, study PRJNA562643) | freshwater metagenome | isolation source: river surface water | place: USA:Blue River Watershed | collected 2017-08-18 | reverse complement strand
CGGAGTATAAGTTCAACCCCCCCCCTCCCCTGGCATCCGGCAACACACAGATGAACACCGACATTGCGTTCCTCATTGCCGAGCACTGCAACTCGTTTGCCGACGTCAAGGCGCTGGGCCTGACGTGTAAACCTGCATCCCAAGTGCTTTCCGATCCCCGTACGCTCGCGCAGTGCATCTTGAAAGAGAGTGACAACAAGGGCCTATGGGCTGCCGCCGTTGTCAAGAAAGCTCGACAGTCAAGCTTGACGCAGAAACAAGACATCCTGTCGCTTCGGATCCTCGACATTCTTTTCACAAATGTATTCGAGAAGCCAGACATTGAGCAATTGAAATCATCTTTTGCGATGACGTTTAGTCTGCTACGTGCGGTCCAAACGAACGATCCGGAACTCGTCAAGTTGATGTTGCGTCGGGGTTACGACGCAAATGCCGGATACAACAAAAATGGCAACATGCACCCGTCTCCATTGTGGTCGGCTGCGTCGCGTGGCCTTGTCGACATGGTCAGGATACTTTTGGGCAATGGTGCCGACCCACAACGGATTGATGCTTGCGCGCGAGAAACTGCTCTGTCTGCAGCGGCACAAGCAGGACACCAGGCTATCGTGCAAATGTTTGAAGAGCACATTCTTGCCAAAATTGCCCAATGAGCCATATTTTCTGTCAAGAATGTAAACAAACAATGCTGCTCCCCGGTCACAAAGCTCTTTTGAAAAAGGCGCTTGCCAAATTGACAGAGTCAGAACGCCAAACATTGATGCAAACGTACAAATGGCTACAAATTGGCCTCTATTATCCGGACTTACCGTGCGCAGAGAGACACGTTCGAAACGGAATCGTGACACACGATGTTCTCAAACTGTGTTCGTTCGCAAAACTCTTGTTAGACGACCGATTGCTCGAGGTCTACGCATCTCACAAAGGCGCAATGGCATACCTGCACGCCATGGCGCCAACCCCAATGTCAACCGTGCAATCCGTCAGAAATGCCGTCGCAGAACAAATTTTGATTTTGGCGAGCGTCGCCGTGTGCGACGACACGACGCAGCATTTGCAGCGCGCAACGACAAGTACCCGATATGTTCCCAACGTCTTTTGGCTTGGCCAGGCGCTGCATGTCCTCATGGATTCATATTCACCTGCACATACACTGCGCACAAGTCCGACCCAAATACACACAACCGAACAATTCAAAAACCAATTGCATGCAAAACACGCCCGTGAAATTTGGAAAATCAAAGTTCCTGCGAGCGATCGTTTGGCCGTTGGCATTTACAATGCCATCGAAAAGGCAGCAAACAAGTATACCATGGACAAAGAACTCCAAAGAACCCTCGTGACTGAGATTGACATTGAGTCGTGGTTGGTACATTGGGTGCAAAAACGCGTCAAAGATGCAAAAGATTTTTTGCAAGTGAAAAAAGTGCGCCAACGTATCATTGATGCATTTGAAGTCTTTGTATTTAATTCGTCAATTTTGGCGCAGTACAAAATTCCTGATGCAATTTCTCGGGCGAATGCAATGCGCCAAAGAGGCTCACAAGACTCGCCGAGTTCAATTCGTACAATAACTACATTTTACAATTACAGTTTGCAAGGAAAGCTACAACACATGAGCAAAGACAGATTGTCATATGTTGCCAAGCAGAAACTGGACGAAACATGTATTGATGATTGTGTCGAGTTGATCCAATGGTACTTGCAAGCAGTACGTGAAGTGTACCAATCAAACAGGGACGACAACCAAAAGCAAAAGACACTTTGCGCGCTTATCCAGCGTCTCGCGCAGTGGCTTATGAGCAAACCGTTGAGATTGACAAACGGCTTTGCAAATACGCCGTGTTCGATGTCGTTTGAATCGGTTGCTTGAAAAGAAAGCTCCTAAAAAAGAATGGTTCACGAAGTGACCAGCGACCGCACGATTCGCGAGCTTGTTTCGCCGGACGGGCGGTTTCGTTTGATAGCAGAAGACAGCGGCAACATGGTCTTGTACAAGAAGAGTTCGATGATATGGGCAAGCAACACGTGGACGTCCAGGCCCAACGGCCCATACTCGCTGCGTGTGCAAGCCAACGGCGACTTGCGCCTGTGCGACCGCACCGGGACCTGCATATGGCATAGTAATACTTGGTCTCCTTGTCCATCGCAATGGTACAGGCTGGAGCTGCGGGACACTGGGAACCTGGAACTGTGCGATGGTGATGAGCGCGTCATATGGTGCACTGGCACTTCATATTACTAAAAAATCATAGCACCACAGATACCTCGATTCTTATCCGGAACTTCGATTCTCAAAGGGAGCGCGCTTTGCCGCTGTACGGCGTGTGGTGCAAGACGCAAGCGCACAAGGATTTCGCATTTACACAAGCAACCAAGATGCACGCGGTTCTTGCAGGCGAAACATTTATAACAAAGAACGGTGCAAAGTTTGTGGTGGACGGCGTCGTTGCATCTACTACATCGAGAGCCTCAGCCACACGCCGCGCGTGCTCGGTGCATCGTTGTTGACGAGGAACATCATGTACCAGCCAGGAGGCGCAATGATCGAAGTGGGAGGCATGGTCAACAGGCGCCGCCGCACACCAGGGAAGGTAGAGTTATCTACAACACTTGCGAGACGGATCACGCGCTGGTTCATGTTGATCTGGTGCGTCACGGCGCCAGGCGCAACCAGGACAGCATGTGTCGCGTCGCCGGTATGCGCCACCGACCAGCGCCAACCATACTTTAGGGGGTTCGGGGGCGGGTTGTATGCAAGCATAATGATGGGGCGGCGCGCGGCAAAGGCGCCAAAAAAGTAGGGGGGCTTGAATTTCTCGGCGCGATATTCGGGCACTGCGGGCGCGGCCACGCCTGTGCATCCGTTACCAAAGCATTCGGCGCCTTGCTCGCTGCCCGCAACTAGCACAGAAGCGTCGGGCAAAAGAAGCGCGGTGGAGTGATAGTAACGCACAATCGTACTGGCAGCAAGGACCATAAAGCGAGGACTAACCGTCGTGTCGGGATCGTAACCAACAGGGAGCGGCACGCTTGGGGTGTACAACCACGCGTTCAAAACGGGGGTGCGGGACTGGCCGCCGCCGTCAACGGTTCCGGCACTGCGTCCCGATTGCGCGCCGTTCACAATGATGACTTGGCCCGTGGGCAGCGTCACGGCGTCCGCCGCATACCGGCGACTGGGCATGCGCTCGCGGACGTACCGGGTCGTGTTTGCCATCACGCTCGGGCGATCCAGGCGCAAGCGCATGGTCCATGGGCTGGCCAGCCGATCGCAAACGCACGCCGGGTTGGGCGCCCAGTTGTCGATGCCACCAAACATCGCGACGTCCGGGGCGTAGTTGCTACCGGGCTCCAACATGAGCATGGCGGCCGTGCCGCCGCCGGACGACGGGCCGCAAAAAGGCGCGACCGACCAAAACGAAGGCCACCTCGGTAGCGCTGCGCCCCGAAGAACCGCGATCGTAGTCGCATCACTGCCTGCGGGATCACGGGCACTGACGGTAAAGATGAGTGTGGTCCAACAGCGCGCCGCAAAGATCGCATACGAAGTCGGAGAGTCCAGTGGGCGCCACGGCAGGAGGTACATTGTTGGATAGAGATCCATGTCATTGGCGGCCATCGGGTGACTGAGCGTCGACATCATCACGCGGTCGGCGCGCACATCGTACAACTCGAGCCGGTGCGGGGCGGAACTTCCAAACTCTGAGCGAAAGCCATTGACGATCAACACGCGGTCGTCGGGAAGGTACACGAGCGTCGGGTACCAATGAAAGTCGCGCAGCCGCGTCGACGAAACGTTCCAGAGCATCGTTGTCGATGAAAACCGGCGCACCACGTTGCGACCCTCTAGGTACGGTGGAAATGGAACGGCCGCATCTTGGCCGCCGGCAGTAAAAAGCGTGCCGTCCGATAGGAACACGGCGCCCATGCAAAACGGGGCTTCGCGGATGGGCTTGACCGTGTACGTGCCATTGTTGGTATGGTACAGGGTGGAAAGCTCGCCCGCGCCGTCGCTTGCAACAATGATGCCAGGCTCGTACGAGAAACGCCTCGCAAGCGGGCGCGACACGACGTGCACGCTGTCGGTACGCGGCATGAGCGCAGCGTGGATGGCAATGACGCCGGTGGAAGATCGCCCGCGTTGAGGATTGATGATGAGCTCGAAGGATGACAGCATTGTATTTACCTGCGCCAGGCGGCGCCTTGGGATGATAGATCGATTATAGAATTTCTCGGCCTCCAGCACGTCCGCGCACAGGCTGTCGACATTGATCGTCGTGACTACTTTTTCCGTAGACGATACGCACGCGCGTGCAATAGGATCGAACACGGCTGCGTCGCTACGGAACGCAGGCGAGTACTCGTATAGCTCAAAGCCGGGCACTGCATCGCCGTGGCAAACAAATGGTGTCGCGACCGCGGACAAAGACGAACAACAAGCTATAAACTTGTGTGGATCCGACGGGTGCGGAACGATAATGTTGTTGCTGCTGTGCTCGACGGGTGCTGCTGCAGCGGAGCATATGGTTGACGCGAGGGCGTCATCCAGAGGAGTGGGGTCGGGCATCACGATTGCACCATTGGAATACAATGGCGAAGACGCCAGGAGGCTCAACAGGGTCAATAGGAGCAACATGATGGCAGGGCGGCGACTTGGACTTTTGCTCATTGATACATTTTATAGGCTTTGAGTTGAATGCAGCGTTCAAGTATGTACACAATATTTTTCATCGGACACTTCAAGATTCTTGCACGATCAGATTTTACTCGACCGATTCACGCCAAATGGCATCGTCGTCACTCCTTGTGAAAGGCCTCTGTGAGACTCGAAGCACTGTATATTGGCTACAATGTATCGGTTGCGTCTGCATGCCGTGCTTTTGCAGCGGAATACCATGTTTGAGAATGTCGCCAACATGCAAAGTGTCATTCGTGATGCCAAGTCCATCATTGATTTCTACGGAGGCGCAGATGAAACTGCGCGAGTCGCGGCAGCCGTGCGCAAAGAACAATCCATATTCTTGCGCGCAGTAGACGGTGTGCGCGCCGCTGGCTCTGCCGTGTACCCCAACGTGACTCTCCTGGAGTGCGCAAAAATATTCGATGCCAGCGGCAACTTGATGCGCGCGCTTTCTTCGAAGCATTCTCTTCATTCGCTCGCTGGATCGAGAAATGTATTCATATTCACAGATGATCTTGGGCGCGATGCATACACTTCGGCGCTATATGCGGAATACGTGCGTCTTGGCGGCAATCATCGGATTGTGGTGTACGGGCTACCCGAGTACGCGCTGATGGTCGCGGGATGTGCATTCACGAGCACCGTGTTTACAGACTTGTGTTCGTTGTTCGTGGATCCGATGAACCCGCTGTCGGCAATCATTCGCGATCATTCGCCCGCATACAAGCCGCCGGCGATTTGTTTGAAATAAAACCTAGCTTTTTACAACGTTACTTTCGATGATGAAAACTTCAAAACTCCGATACAGCAAAGCGAGCCATCGGGTCGAACGCCAGCGCGTCGTCCACCCTGCCCAGCACACGCCGAACAACGTATCCCAAAGCGACCAGCGCCGCGATGTCGTGCACGGCAGCCGTCTCACACATGGTGTTCACGGTCGTGCCATAGTCGACTATCCCCACGCCGTCGCCGGGAGAGTCGCCAAGCTCGGTCCTAAATATCGCCGGGATCGCATCGATCATCTTTGAGCCGTCCTGCCCGCAGATGAAGACTTGCGGGTGCATGTTGGGGTTGGTGTGCGTCAAAACGTAGATCCTTGACACGTAGTCTTTTGCGACGAGCGGCGGGAAGTGCGTCCGCATGGCGCGGACAAAGTCTTCCAGTTGCCAATTGACGCAGCCGACCTTGATCCAAGGCGTCCATGCGGCAAACTCGATGAACGTGTCGACGCGCAGCCTCATTTCTTCCAGCGCCTTGATGTTGGCCTCGGCCGTGTGCATGCGCTTGGACAGGCTCTCGATCTGCGCATCCATGCTCAGGATGTACTCGATCGTGATTGGTGACGTGGTGCTGGGTCGCGCAGACACATCGCCGTCGAATGCCTTGTCGGCCTCCATGCTTTTCCTCTTGTGTTCTTTACAGATGGTATGGTATGACGGAGAGAAAACGGTCTCTTTACAGTCTTGCCAAACATGAGTGTACGACACGTACGACAAGTACATCTGATCATCTCATCCGCGCGGAGCCTGTACCAAGTCCAATACGTCCAATCGATTCAGGGCTTCCAACGCGGCTTCATCTGTGTTGCTCGATTTGCGCTCGAGGTCCTCTTTTTGGTTGCGCAAGTCGACGATCTCGGCACTGAGCCGTTGGACTTGAGTGTTGAACCCATCTACTTGCGACTTGAGCATTGCAATCAATATTTCGTAGATCTTGGATTTGGTCGCCTGCGTCGCGAGATCGACCCGGCACGCAGCTAGCTCCGCTTGTGTCTTTGCTAGTTGTGTGTGCGCCAAACACAGATCGTGACCGAGCTGTTGTGTGCGGACGTCTCGTGACTGCCGCAACTTGGCCAGCTTTTCGTCGCGCTCCTTGACCTCCGCCTCGAGCGTGATCACCCGCGTGCGCGCTTCATGGCATGTCTTGAGCATCTTTGACATTTCAGCCGCTGGATTGAATGTATTGTTGTTGTCCGGCGCTTGACTCCGCTTCTTCGAGTCCCCATAGCGGCTGCGCATCTTTTCAAAATCTTCAGCCTTCATTAGGACGACGCTGTTGGCGCATGGCAGCGGCCCGCTGGGCAAAGCCTTGATACTGTCATGGACCTCTGGTATCAGGATGCTTTGGAAAAGGTGTATCGATTTTGCAAAGTCGCCGACCACCATGCAGTCCTCATCGCCGTCGGCATACTCGCCGGCCGCGGGACGGACCAATATCGGGTGCGAGAGGATGCACGCGGTGGCGTCCATGGAGGAGGGTTGCGGCATTCTTTAAAGATCCGCTGTTGAAGCTGAGTGTCTTATATCCTATCACTTGTGTCGTACATGTCGTATGTGGACGGGTACATCATGTTTTTGCAATTGGATGTGTGCGTTCGAGATGTGCAGGCCAGCCAAATTGGAACAAAATGCGTAGACTCTCATTCAATACGCAAACTCGGCGCGGGCCGTGGACTTGCGCACGCGCTTGACGTGAGGCGCAAGCACGAGCGTCTCTTCAGCTTCTTGCACGCGCATGCACGGCGCCGCGCCTAGTGCCTGGCCCGTGAACCAATCGCACAACCACGTCTCGAGCGGCGGGCAATACACGTGGGGCAAGAGCTTGATGACGCAGCGGATGCGCTCGAGGGAAGGAGGAATCCAGCTTATTTTGCAAAGGGGCGACTCTAGCATGCGCGCCATGTCACGGCACGCTTGCTCCGCGGCAGCTCCGTTGGCGATGCCCACCAACTGCGCGAGGTCACGGGAAGCTTTAATAAAATGCCAGCCGCCCAGCGCCATCTCTTGAACGATCTTGTACGATGGGGACGCCTCGTCTGCCCACTCTTGTAAAATCTTTGCATCTTGACATCTCGGCGTTGCGTTCGCAGCCACTTCATGTTGAGCCACGAGCGCGCGCAGCCACCGGATCAGCGCGTCGATGTCAACGTCCTCGACCGGAGACCTCGTTGCGCACGTGCTCGACATGCGCACTGCGTCCAAAAAATACAGGCTGCCATCTCGACGAGTCCGCAACAGCTTCACTTCAACAGCTCCGCAAGATTCGTCAAACTCGATGGTGCATGTGGGCAGCGTAGGGTCCAGCGCCCGCTGCTCGAGCACGAGCGCCAGCCCTTGTTTGCGAATCGCATGGTAGAGTGCAGTCAAGTCGCACTCTGTCTCGGCGTCCTCAACGCCCACTTGGCAGTAGGTAGACAAGAACGCTTGCGTTGCCAGGCCGTACTTGGCGTCAAGCTCATGCTCCACGATCTCGACGTAGCGCTGCCGAATTTCGTGCCGCCGTTGCCGCATCTCGGCATGGCTGCCGAAGAAAACAGCCTCGGGCGGCGTGTCTGGCATGAAAGATCCGGGCCACGCGATGTGACGCAAGTGGTCAAGCTGCAACGCGCGCGTCAAGTCCACCGCCGGCAACTTGGCGATCAGCACGCGTCCCAGTCGATCAAAGTCGAATTCATCGCGCTCCTTGCCCGCACAGTTTTCCCAAACGAGACACGATTCAAACTCGGCATCTGACAATGCGCCAAGGACAGCTGTCTGGACAAACACCTCTGTCATCACATCGTGAGGAATTGCGTGGCCGTTGTGGGCCTGATAGTAATATTTTATGGGTTGTGGCAGACCGTCGAGCAAAATGCTCCGATATTCAGGCGGCACGTCATTGAATAACGAGAGCCGCATTGTGACTGACTGTTGCGATGATCGAGCTTGAAGGAGAGGTCCGCCTTTATATACTGTCTGAACTGTACTGCAGTCGTACTTCAGATGGCTCTGGCGCATTGGTCGGTTTTGAATTCGTTTTCACAGCTGGGTCGCCAGCCTGACGCGACTCATTCGTTGAACAGGTTTGACAACAGAAATCCTGCTCCTATACCCAAACCACATATTACGCCCAATACAATTAGCGCATACGCGACTACGACTAGCGCGCCGTTGCGCTGTTCCTTTGGCTTCTTCTTTTCGCGACCAAGTAGGATCGCGCCAGGAATCAAAAATGCCAACCCGATCACGATGTAAATGATCATGGACAGACCCGCACCGAGACCGATGCCAAAGCCAGTCGTGATATCTTTTTTGATTGCCATGTCTCGTATGATGCAGTATATGTTTTGGTGGACAAAAATATTTTTGATTGTCACATATACTCCAAAACGAAAATCCATGCAAACCCACAACGCGATTTATCAATGTGGTGCCGTTGAGAGCCGCCCAAGATCGCACACTTCACGCGCCGCGGATTCAGGAGAGAAGAAAATGCAATCAACACTCTTTCTCGATGCTGTCGCAATCGTGCAGATACCTGCGTTGAAAAAGCAGTTTCACGCACTACCCCGCGACCACCTGTTGGCCATGCTGCGCCACCCGAACCTCAAAACGGACAGTGAGGACACAGTGCTGGCGCTGCTGCACTCGTGGGTGCTCGAGAACAATCCCGACAAGTGGACCCGGCGCGAGCTGCTCGAGTGCATTTGCATGCAGGTGCTGAGCGACGATTTCTTTCAATACGTGATTCCGGGCGTGCCATGGATATGTGAAGCGATGGCAGTGGAAGAGTACTTGATATTGGCCAAGTTTCGTTCGATGCGTGCCAACGTCTTTAAGCGCGATGGAATGTACACGGGCCACGACAGCATCGCCCACAAGCCCGCGTGATGCATTTGTTGCTGATGGGATTTCCGCAGCGACACTGTGTTTTTGGCGCATTCGTCGCGTGCAGCGCTGTTGCAAACGCCTCGTTGAGCGCACATTGGTCGGGAAACATGCTACGCAAGCGCTTTCGACAATCGCGAACATTGAAAACATCTGTGAAATACCGCCATCCACTGATTCGTTGGGCGCGTGCCATGGTGTCAACGAGCTGCTCGTCTTGGCGCCACGGCGTGACGCGCTCCTTCCGCATCAACCAAACCAGCGACGCTGGCACCCATTCGGCGCACGGACCACGCAAATCCAGAGCGTCGAAAATCTTGATGATCAAAATTGGTTTGGGACACGTGACAACACACGACAGCTCGCGCGCGATGCGTTTGAGGGCCGGAAGCCGCAACTCTTCGGGAGACTTGATGGCAAAATTGTAATCTTCAGAAACTGGGTCTACGAGCTCGCGGTCGGCAGCTACCAATTGCAAAGCGGCACGCGCTGCAAGACGAAAGTCTCGACATGCGCCCGCCGCCGTGCAGATATCGCGGACCGCGACCGAGGTACTATAAATCGCATCGCCTTTTGAAGTGTCTGCTATGGACTTTAGCACGACTGTCCACACATCGATCGGGATGCTTAAAGCCGAACCAGCCTCAGCATGTCGTTGTTGCTCGGCGATTTTTTGGGCTTGGAATGCGGACAGTCTCAATTTGGCAAGTTGCGTCGCGGCCGCAATGTTATCCTTTTTCAACTTTTTCTTGTCTTCAATCGTGAGTACGGGTTGCGCGGCTTTGCGCGCAGCCAGCGCTTGCAGTTCAGTGACGCGGTACAAGCGCATGGGCGCAGCGGTTCGATAGTGCGGATTGCGCACCAGTTGACATTCGAGTGCCTCCAGATCTCTATCGGTGAGCCCGTATTCAGATCTTGCGTGGGTAGCACACTTGAACTTTTCGTTGTTTTGAGTGTGAGCATTTTGTTCCATTTTTTGCTTGTTACATGCACAAAAAAATGTAAGTGTCTTCAAGCATGTTGCATTCATCATTCAAGAACTCATGAGCCAACGGGCAGCGCACTTGTTGTGTTTTGATTGCCATGTGCTCTCACCAAATCATCCATTTCAACACGAAGCTTGCGATGTTGTTGAAGTTGGTAACATTGTAAAACAATGACCAGCGCAGCTATGATCACAAGCACTGCGACAATGATAAATACGACAAATATTTGATCCATGCGGTGCGTTCGAATACACGGATGTATGGAATCTGCTGTACTTCAAGCATATACGCTTTCAACAAAAATATAAATTTGATGACAAGTCGCATGCATATGCCCTCTCCCATCGTCAGACAACCATGTCATGCTCAATGCTTTGGTCATCATCTGTTGCCATTTGTCTGCTGCTTGTCACAACTGTGCGACAGTGCAGCGGCAATGGTGCGATGCCTGCCGAGGAGCTCGGAGCATATGGTGGGTCCGCTCTTCTCCGCGCGCGATGTTTGCGCCGACTCTACTCCAGGGGTATACTTCTTGTGCGTCCGTGCAGATATTGAACCATGGCGTTCCATCGAGCCGTTCAAGTATGCGCTGGTCTACTACAAAGATGCTCTGGAAACGGCACGCTGGATATGGGCACCACCGTCGGCAAGCGGACTCTTTCAGAATGTCGTTGTCATGTCCCGCCTGTTTTCCTCGCCATGCGACGGAAACGCCACGCTCGTTGTGGTTGCCAAAGACTTGGTCATGATTGAAGTCTTTGACATCACTTCCGAATCTTTTTTATCGACCCGGAGCCGGCACGGGCAAGTGCCCACTTTGCGCGCAAGCATTGGCGGATTTCTTAGCGTTGTCGGCGAGTTTACGATTCCGCTCATCAAGGGCAGAATGTATGACTTGCGCTTCAATGTTTTTAGTTTTATGCACCTGGACAAAAGGCGTGGCATTTTATTTGCACTTTACACTCCGGACAATGGTGGCAATATTGTCAGCGACAAGCACACGAGCGTGTGGTCACGCGCTGCTCATGTGTTTGATTCTTGAGTGCGCCGACGGTCAAAAAAATTGTAATAGCAACAGAGAGCAAAACGTATCAAAATCGCGGGTCTTGAGATTTTTAAAGTGTCTACATGACATGAATCGGTATGCCAGCAATGAAACGTGCAAGCTTACTCTTGTTGCTCATGACACTCCTCGATGCATCTTCTTCTGTTCAGGCAGCTTCGTACGGCGTTCCAACTTGGCAGCGCGCGTCGTCCATGCTTCCTGGTGCAAGCGGCGGCCTGGTCGGCATGGCATTCGAGGGAACTAATTTGGCCCAGTATGCACAAAACAGGTTGGGCCGTGTTCCCGGGAGCATGGGAACGTTCACGATGTTTCCAGTGATCGACTCGAACTGGGTATGGATTGATATGTTCTTAAAAGATTGCGCTGAACAGGGAATGGTGTGTATTCTGACGATAGAGCCCTTTGCAGGACTCCAAGCCGTGACGGCAGAAGCGACGCTCGCACTGGCCCGACGCATCGTGCGGTGGGAAGCTTGGGGTGGCGGCGCAAAAGTTATTGTGAGGTTTGCGCACGAGATGAATGGCGGCTGGTACGCGTGGGGCCAACGGCCGTCGCTGTACCGCGAGAAATTTCGACTGGTGGCAAGCATTATTCACTCTCAAACCTGTCGTGCAACCATGATGTGGGCGCCAAACACGGGGTGCGGATACCCGTGGCGCTGGGGCGGCGCATCTAGCACCAACTCGCATTGCAGCGGAATCAATGGCCCTGCTAATCTGACCGACTGCGATGCCAATGGAGACGGTGTCGTGGACGAAGGAGACGCGTTCATTCCATATTATCCCGGCAATAAGTATGTAGATTGGGTAGGTCTTAGTATATACCACATGGGTGACAACAATCGCGCGCCAGCAACCCAGTTCGTGGGTGTTAGGTCCGATGGTGTCACCCAGACGTGCCGCGGCAATATGAACACTTTTTATAGATTGTTTTCTTCGGACGCTCCCTGGCGAATGGCGGGAGATGCATCTGCGATGGACGTGACACGTGCGTACGCCACGCGCCTTCAGACGGATCGGCCGCCTGCGAAATCACTGGTTATCGGCGAGACGGCATCACGGTACAGTTTGTGCGACGCGGTGCCAAAGACAGCCAGGTGCACAGCATATACCGGCGTTCCTACCGAACTGGAAATCAAGGAATCGTGGTGGCAACAGGTGTTTGGTAATGCTACCATAAGAAAATACCCCAGGATGCGCATCGTCCAATGGTTTGACATTCGCAAGAGCAACGAGTTTGAAGGCAATACCGTCGATTGGACGTTAACGCTGAACCCAGTGATACGCCAAAGATGGTTGACATATCTGCAATCGCCTGCCGGTGGCAGCGGATACTGGAAATTCAACGCGCCATCGAACGCAGATATTACAAAGAACATGTGCATGGATTTCGTGCCGGGCGCACCAGAGCCCGCGCCTCCGCCACAGCCCACCGTTGCGCCCGCGCCACCCGTGTATCAATGGTACCAGCTCCGTCCGAGTCACATTGCAGATCGCAGCAAATGCATAAGCGCGGGGACGAGTACGGCCGCTCCAGCACAGATGTGGCCATGCGATCCACTCGCGTATTCGGTTGCGCCCCTCCTGAGGAACTATCGTATCCGCACCGTTCTGAAGAATGCAACTACCAATATCGTGACGTTCATCGACGGATGGGGAAGGTGTTTGGAGGTCGCAAACGGGAGTTTGACAAATGACGCGCGCTTTATACTGGCACCATGCGTCCCATCGGCTCCGAGGCAGCACATGCGCCTGAGTCCTGCCGGCTACCAGGTGTTTGTTTTGATCGCGATGCATTCTGGACGGTGTGCGGGCGTACAGGCCGGGAGCACACAAAACGGTGCCACGATAGTGCAAGGCGCCTGCTGGCGCAGCCCCAATCAGGTTTTTGAAATGCGCGCAATGCCGCTCACTTGAAGTCTTTCAATCTGTTTTTGCTTCTTCTGTTTTCATGTGCGTGTTTGTTGGTGTCGTATGCACCGATCAATGAACAACATATTTCTCACGAACAAATATATTCACGGTCATGGTGAAGAAATTAGTGACAATGTCAACCGCCCTACTCGCCATGGTTCAACCCGATAGAAAACTGCTTTTCCATTGTCAAGCGCCACTTCTATCAGCACCAAGATATTGACGAGGCGCCTTGACTTGCATGCGGCCCCTATATACATTGGTTCCTGCCTCTGAGCATTTAGACGGTCTGAGACAACCGCGGTTTACACATCGGGGTGTACCAAAATGTTCATGCGGGAGTATACACAGTATTGATCATGCCACATTCTTCTCGTACATGCTTTGTGCAGGGAAAATGCGTTCAAGAAGTTTGTACACTTGCGTGTAACGTTTGGCAGTGTTGTTGACACAAAGAAATACGGGACGGGTTGTTCGCTTAAAAACTTGCGCCGCAACCATGGCATCAAAGTCTGGTGCTTCTACAAAAAGGTCGACGTCAAATGTAGTCTTGACCATATGATTTTGTTGATGCATGGTCATGAGACCACTCGTGAATCGGAGCACGTTGACGTCGGCCGCGTGCCTGACGCGGTGCTGTTGCATGGCGACGAGGCGCTTTGCAAACATGCCCCGTTCGTACAAATTCAATAGAGATTTCAAGAATGGCTGAGCTTGATGTTGCATCCGCGTGTAGCAAATACCATATTCGCGGATGCCGAGTTGCCACATCTTGACAAACATGATTGGCGACTCGTCGAGAGCGTGACGCTCTGGACCGTTGTACATGCGCGTGATGGGGCGCCCGTCGCTGGAATCGAAAAAGACGGATGGACGCACTCGCTTGAGGATAAAGCAATCATCATCGAAAACAACAAAGCGTTCGGCCAAATCTATAATGCGATGTAGAAACGAGTCAATGACGTTGCTGTTGTAGGTTGGCAGGTACTCGCTAGGAATGAACTCGCTGTGTCGAATGATTAGCATGTTGTGTTTTTTCGCGTTTGTTGTCGTCGTCAGCCAGGGCGGCAAAAGCTCATCGTCATCCAGTACCAAGAATACACGACGCGCCCATGTCATGTTCTTTGCCACGGAACGTAAACAGTACTTCAAATCGTCCGTATATGGTGGGAGAGAAACGCCTGCAACTTTTGCTTTCATTTTCTTTGCTGCTGATGGCCGACCTGCCCATCGCACGACAACGTCAATGTCGTCGGTGTACATTTGACATTGTCGCGTATAATGTTTTCACTTGAAGAGCGCTTTTGTCTCTCTCTTCACAAACTCAACCATGGAAAAGAGCAATAGCCCCAATGCAACTTGGCACGAGCTGTGCCGACAAAAGATGAACGTCACAGATCTCCTCGATTCCGTGCGGCATCTAAAAGCGCAATGCCATCAATGTTGGACGATGCGTCGCCAGATCGAGGATTGGGATGCATTTGCGTTCTGGAGCGCCAAGTATGACGACCTACACAACGCGAGCGTCGAGCGCACGTACACAATGCAGTGTCGATATTGATGCTTGGCAAATTTAAAATGCCCGCGTATACTACTGGAGTAAAAACAAAATTGTAAGTTCGTCATCAATGAATAATGCAAATGCAAATACAAGAAGGCATCAAGAACCAATAGACATTCTGCAGCTTTCGTTTTTTCGTCGTGGAGGCACTCCGATTGAAAACCAGCAGCACGCCGACAAAATTGCGCAAGATCTCATCGGTATTGCAGGCGACACCGCGCTTAATATATTTGGTACTTCTTTACCCATCAAGACACAGACGTTACAAGTTCGACAGCGCTCACAATTTGAAAGCTTTTCCGTCAATCAGAAATCTGTCGATATCTTCACAGAATACATGAACGTCGCAATCGCAGAGGACCAGTCTACATGTGCAAATTATCCAAACATGTACGATGATGACACCACCGGTGCATTATACGTTGCGCGCCGCGGTAACTCTGCCATGGCCTCCAACAAGACGAGCGTCAACTGTGTGTATTGTATAGACGACAACACAGATACGTTTATCAAAATTCAAATGAAGGACACGCAAGATCCAATGATAAACGAAGTCATCAATGCGATTTGTGTTGCAGACAGCGACGCATTCTTACAATACGAGAGTCATTGCTTGATTCCATACTGGAACCAAGGCACATATTGCAAGACTCTACAATTGAAACCTGTTTTGCGTCCTGAGGATGGGTGGAAAACACTGTCAGAGTGCCGCAAATCTATAATCACTAATCAAGGCTGGACCAAGCGCAACAATGATGCATTGCTCGTTGAAATCGACAGGATTATTGGAGTTTGGAAAGAGAAGCGCGTCGAGCACAACGACTTGCACCTGAACAACGTCTTTTACAACACTGTATCTGGCAAGATGAAAATCATCGATTATGGCAGGATGTGGATTCCACGTGATCGCATCCCCATGGCACTAGTCGATGATTGCAAGCAAAAGTATGGCATGAAAGATAGCGAAGACGCCGTCCTCGACAAGATATATTCGGACAGTGGCTTGTTGATGTGGCAGATGCGCGATCCACAGATCGGTCACATGTGCGATATGGTGGCGCTGCTATACAATGTAGTCCGAGTCATGAAGGATGTACCTTGGCCTCGCTGGTTTGTCGCAAACTCGTCCAACATAACTTATCAAACTTCAGGGGTGTACGCATACATGCTCGAGAAAAAACGCAATTCTTGCTGCAACGCTTGGGATGCCATGGCATTCTTTGCATTGTGTTGTCACGCACTACAAAGGTATGTCTGGAAGCGACAGAGTATAGTGTCCTTTCCAGAGGATGACTTGGACGCGTGGCAGACTCTGTCGTGCAAAGATTTTGTGGATCATGTCATGTACCCAAATCGGATCGTGTCTCCCAGCAAATTTGCACCGATCGGCGCAATCGTCAAGCAGATCTTGAACGCGCGCGATGGGTATGACATTGTGTGGGCGTCTCAAGGAGGACGCGGGAACGTGGCTGTTCGTCCAACGATGAAGCACAACAGAAATGTGTGGAACGTCACTATGCCCACCACGAATGTAAAGTCGCGGAATGCACATGTACCAAAAGCAGACAAAGAATTGGATGAGGACTTTTGCGAGTCTATTCCGTTTGTAGATAAAGTTGTCGCCTACACTTTCGATCCGCAGCGCCACTACTACTTGACACCAAGCGATGCCAAGCTAATTAAAGATGCAATCGCAAGGAGTTTGAAACAACAGATTGGCGCTGAGAAAACAAAGAGACAAACGAAAAGAAAAGAGTACCGACTGTACACTGACGTTCAGAAGAATCATCAGAAATACATTCGGAGATCGAAGAAGAAATGGTATTTGTGCGAGCACCGCGGCCAGTACCGCTACACTACCAAATCTAAAACGCATGTGTATATTTTTTGAAAGCGCTTGAACCAAAACATCTTGTGTCGTACTTGTACAGCATGCTCGTTCAACTGGGCTACATAAAGACCATTCAACTTGACGCTTGATTCATTCCCCCCCCCACCCCTCCCCCTTTGCGAGGACGCGACAATGTGGACTCTCTTGAGCAAATCATACATCTCTCACCCGGATCTGACGCGCGGGGTGTGCTTTCGACGGACAGTTGTGCCTGCGATAAAAAAGCTTGACCCGGCGGTCTTTGCAAATGAGGCGGACGTGCCGCGCAACATGAAGGACGCGGTGACGTGGCTCAATGGCATGGAACTCGACATGTCCGCCAAACTCATCGAGATGATCAATCTTCCATACGCTATACTCCCGCATGAACATTTTGGTACACCCCGATGTGTAAACCGCGGTTGTCTCAGACCGTCTAAATGCTCAGAGGCAGGAACCAATGTATATAGGGGCCGCATGCAAGTCAAGGCGCCTCGCATG
>JACCDX011083736.1_pt1 | contig 17228 bp, 41 predicted proteins | sample 7449681 | NCBI WGS metagenome assembly JACCDX01 (sample SAMN15323450, study PRJNA562643) | freshwater metagenome | isolation source: river surface water | place: USA:Blue River Watershed | collected 2017-08-18 | reverse complement strand
TTACCAAACAGTTTAGAAAATGGAGAATAAAAAATTAACCGATCAGGAAAAGTTGAACTTTATTATTAAAACTGAAAGTAGGATATTATCTGCAATTATGAAAGGACATAAAGCAAGTGATGGTGACGAATTCAACGAAGATAGAAAATTAATGCACCAATATAGGATTGATTTAAAATTAATAAAGGAGAGAAAATGAAATGAAAAGGTTAGTAAAATGGTTTGAGATGAACTTAGGATGGTTCTTCGTAAATGGTAGAAAACAAGCTGCGTGGGCAGAATACTTAAGAAAAAAATATAAAAATGAAAAAAATTGAAGTGAATTTGGGTATCGGGTTGAATATGTTTTTCCCTGAACCGGTAACGATTGTTATTGAAGATGAGGTTAATGAGGAACCCGTAAAGAAACGAGGACGTAAACCAAAGGTTAAACCGGAAATAGAAATTGAAAAAGACTAATATATGTCATTTTACAGAATTAAAATAGAAGAAAAAAATAACGGAGAGAGGGGTTACATACCACAAGCTTGTAAATTACAAAGTTATGGAGGTTGGGTTAAACGACAAGAACTTGTTTGGTATAATATAATCCATGATTACGGTAATACATTTGGTTCATCCAAAACAATGTCGGTCACTTATCGTACTGAAGAATCCGCTTTAAAAGTTATTGAGGATTATAAAAATAAAGATGTTATAGAAGAAGATAATAAAGTTAAGTCAACAACATATAAAATGGTTGATTGATGAAAAAAGTTTATATATTTTTTTGGTGGTTATGGAACTATCCTGAAATAGTTTGGATGAAAATTAAATCATATTTTAAAAGATGACACAAGAACTTTACGAATGGTTACACGAAATTTGGGTTAGACATAACCATGCAAAATACAGAAAATATTTTGAGGTGTGGGTTAAAAATCTAACACAGGGACAAATTGATGGTTTTAGTAAAATGGAACAGAATAGAAACATTTACGAAAAACAGAATTAAATATGACGGAAGAAGAAAAGGATAATAGAATAAAAGAACTTGAGGAATTTCTTGAAGATGTTATTGAACATCCTTATATGTTTGGATCACCAATATGGGAAGAAGGTCGTAAATTACTAAACAAAGATGAAGATGATAATAGAAGTTAAAAAAGATTGTTTGTGTGAGGCGTACCTACATGAACTATTACGATACTTTAGACCTGGACTTGTTGAGAAAAGATTTAAACAAGGCGAACAATTTGAGGTTGTTGAAGATTGGTCAAATTTTTATGGTTCCTATTACAGAGTAAAGATTGATGGAAAATCACACGACATTAGTAAAGATAATTGTAAAATAATAAAATAGATATGAACGCAAAAGACGCAAGAAAAATCGCAGAGGAGTTTGAGTGGACTCCTGAGATAGACGAAACCATAGAGTTGATTAAGAAATCCGCAAACAGAGGAGAGTTCTCAACAACAACAAATAGAATGAAACCATCAACACAGAAGTATCTTGAAAGAGAGGGATATAAAGTTCAGTGGTATGATGTTCAAAGAGACGGGTATTGGAAAATTAGTTGGTAATAATATGAGTAAAATTAAAATACAAGTACTAGACCCAACTGGAACGCCAACACACGAAATTGAGACAAATTATCCAAGTAATCAATTGGATAGATTTCTTGCTCAACATAGAATAGTTGTTTTTAGTGATGATGAACCTGTTTCTTTTGTTTCAGATAGACATAGATGGAATCCTTTAAACCAAAACAAAGATGAGTGAAGAAGAATACATAGGAAAAGAAACGAGAATTGATTTTGGGAGAGATTTAAGAATGTCACAACCTTGGAGAAGTTATAGAAATGAAGAAATTTTTACCATTATGAGAAAAACCAAATCAGGATTGTATATGGTTAGAGATTCAAAAGGTAATGAACATCCAATATCTAAAAGACATATAATTTATTTTAAACAAAACAAAGATGAGTGAACAAATTAAAATAGAACTTTCCTTCACTATGGAAGAAATGGAGAACTTCCTTTTATACAACTACCCAACAAACTATCACTGGAAAGACAGGGTTAAAAAAGACGTAATGGTGTGGGGTACTGATAATGTTGTTGAAGACATAAAAGAAGAATTTGTTAAGTGTTTCAAGGAAACATTATTGAGCCAGAAACTTAATGGTTCAAGACAAACTGTATACAGATGAGTAAACGAGAAATCAAAAAATGTGTTTTAGAGATCATAGATTCATTATGTGATAGAAAGGGGTTTGATGATTGGTGGTATAACTTGGATGATGACATTGAGGAAGAAATAATAACAGAACTTGAATCTATAATTGAAAGGAGATTAAACAAAGATGAATAAAGAAACGATTGAAGAAAGGGCAGAGCTATACTCAACAATGACGATGTTCTATAATCCGCAGTCAGGAGAGATGCCAACGGAAAAAGAGATAATGAACAATGAGTATGTTGCTGAGATCGCATTCAAAGCAGGTGCAAAATGGATGAAAGAACAGATGGAAACACTTAAGGAGTTTGATACTTGGAAAGAATGGAAGAATAACCCTGAAAATAAATAAAGATGAATAACCTAATAATAGATTCCAAAAATAATTTAACTATAAATGTTAAACCAATTGTTGAAATTAATACAGGTATATCACTGGCAGGACATAAATCTGAATTACCTATTAAGATAACTGCCGATTTCACAAACATTCCAAAAGAACAACACGAAGTTTTTTTAAATACATTTAAGTATTTCTACAACACTGAGGTTAATGTTTATGACAACACAACCAAAGAAATACCAAAAACAATAGAAGAAAAGAAAAGAGATTGGACAATTAATAGGATTATTGATATATTATTTAAAAGAAAAAAAGATGAATAAAGAACAAGCAAAAGACGAACTAATTGAATTATTAACAAACCAAATGGTTGATTTGTCAATGATGTCCAAGATTGAATTGGGTTATGATGTGATTGAGGAAATTAGACGACTCAAAGGTATCATTAATCAAACTGAAACAAAATTTAAGGTTGGTGATAAAGCACATAAACCAAAAGGATATAAATTTCCTTGCACAATTGTAGGTGTGTTTGAAACAATCGGTGGTGAAACTCGTGTGATCGGAGAAATGGATGAATACGGATTATTACACATCTTCAACGAAAATCAGTTGGAACATTATGGTAAAGACGAACCGGATTTATTGAATGATGCTTATATGGGTTATTACTGGATAATGGGGGATAAAATTAAAGTAACAAAAGATGAATTTATCAAAAAATGTAAAACTGATATTGAGTTCTCTCAAAGGTGGGGACTAACCATTGAAGAACGAGAGTTGAATACAGACGAAAGAAATAAATGGTTTCAAATAAATTTGAATGGTAATAATCCATTAATGAAATCTGATTGGAAAGATTATGAATTAGATCAACAAAACATACCAACCAAACGAATTATAATATCATACAACGATAAAACAATTGAAAGTTATGAATGAAATAGAAACATTGCAAGAAACATTAAATAGATTTATCAATAAAGGTGTTCATCAAACCAAAATAATAACAACCAATTCCCCATCTGTCGTTATTTGGTCAAAGACACGGAAATGTCTTGTAGGTGGTAAAGACCAACCAAATTCACTTGAAGTGATAGATGATGGTAATGGTAATCTAAAAGCAACTTATGAAAACAATATCTTTATCTCTTTACAAAACAGAAGTGAATTATCCGAATTTGATGTGAAAGAAATAAATGAATCCGAAGGGATTATAGTTACAAATGTAACATATGGTAAACCTTATTTTAGATATGGATTTATACCAAACTAATCACAATGACCTACAACGATAAAACAATAGAAAGTTATGAGTAACGATAAAACAAAATGGGAAGACATTAAATTCCCAATAGTTAAAAATATACAAGCAAAATCATTAGCTGGTAGCATTGAAGGAATCTCAACAGAAGACATGCCAAAACGTATGGCAGAAATGTATACGTCAGCATTTAATCATGCATTAGAAACAATACACAAAGAACTAAATGAAATACGTGGCGTTGAAGGTAAAGAAGATAGAGTTAAATACCTTGAAGAACTTTTAGCAGCGTGGTCATAAAAAATTGAAAGTTATGAATAAAGAAATTGGGAGGTTAGAAGGTGAAGGTCAGTTAATAACCAAGGATGGAAAATATTTTGGTTATGGTGATGAAGAAAATAAATACGAAAGAACTTGGCATGATGATCCAGTCAATGCAATAGTATGGAATCTTAAATTAGATGACCCAAGTAAAGTGAGTTCACCTACTCCGATGGGGTTGAATGATGCGAAACTTATAAAAATTAAAAAAACTATTATCATAGAAAGTTATGAATAATTATTACCCACAATCAGGAGAAAAATGGCAACACTATAAAGGAGGACAATATGAAATTGTTTGTATGTGTAATCACACAGACACAAATGAACCTCTTGTGATTTATAAATCACTTTCATTTGGTAGCACATATGCTCGTCCATTTAGTGAGTGGAATAAAGTAGTTAAAGATATGGATGGACAACCAAATTATCGTTTTATAAAATTATAATATGAATACATTAGACAAAAAATACACAGATTTACTACAGGACATTTTAGATAATGGTACCCGTAAAATGGATCGTACTGGTACAGGAACACTTTCTGTATTCGGAAGACAGATCCGACACAAAATGAGTGATGGGTTTCCATTACTTACAACAAAGAAGATGGCATTCAAGACGATGGTTACGGAATTAATTTGGTTCTTACGTGGTGACACAAACATTAAGTTCCTGGTTGATAATGGTTGTCATATTTGGGATGGCGATGCGTATAAGAATTATTTGAACGTGGTTACGTTTGAAAAACCTGACTATTTTCACGAAAAACACGGGCATCTTAAAATGAGTGTGAAAAAAGAAGGTGATAATTATTTACCACTTACACAGGAGGAATTTATTAACAGAATTAAAACTGATGATAAGTTTACCCATTGGGGTGAATTAGGTCCTGTTTATGGTGCACAGTGGAGAAGTTGGTTCAAAATGGGAAGTGTCATGAATAATGATTTTGAATCTAATATGCAATTAATTGAAATAGACCAAATCACAAGCCTAATTAACGACCTAAAAACAAACCCAGACTCAAGACGATTAATGGTTAATGCTTGGAATGTAGGAGAATTAGCACAAATGGTTCTTCCACCTTGTCACTATGGATTTCAAGTTTATACAAGAGAGTTGAGTTTAGATGAAAGATTAGATTTGATGAGAAAAAGAACTAAAGATGGGACTGTTGATTATGACAATAGACATCATGGGTTTTTGGATTTCCATAACATTCCAACCAGAGCAATCTCTTTAATGTGGAATCAACGTTCAGTAGATACATTCTTAGGTTTACCATTCAACATTACATCTTACGGCTTGTTATTAGAAATCATTGCAAAAGAAGTTAATATGGTTCCTGATGAATTGATTGGTAACCTAGGTGATACACATTTATATTTAAATCATATTGAACAAGCAAAAGAACAGATTGGTAGAGAGTTGACAACTGCAGAAAGAAATGAATGGTTTCAAATTAATCTGAATGGTAATAACCCACGAATGAAATCAGATTGGAAAGATTTTGAGTTAGACCAACAAAATGTGCCAACAAGAACAAGAGAACCATACCCACTACCTAAATTAATTTTAGATGATTGGTATTCTACTCAAGGAGACCCATCAAATACACCAAAAGATATATCTGAGTTTTTAAAGAATATTCATGTCTCACATATTAGAATTGAGAACTATCAATCACACCCATCAATTAAGGCGCCATTATCTAATTAATTATGATACACCAAATAAAAACATTTGACAAAAAAATTCTTGTGGAACTGAAAATTATTGATCACGGAACAGAATTTTATACTTCAAACGAACTTTCCGTTCTTAAACAAAAAATTATGGATGCAAACCGGGAACACGGTTTACAATTTGAGAATGATTTCTCATCTTTAAATGGAATTAAAGAAGAAACAATAAACGATAAATTCACTGAAATAAGTGAAAAATGGGGATTAAAATATGGACAAGTACAGAAAAAAACCAGTAGAGATTGAAGCAATTCAATGGGTATCTGATAACATTGAACAAGTGTATGAAATGTTAGGTGATACTCTAATAATAAATACAGATGAAGATGAGGTAAAACATTTCATTAACACATTGGAAGGTAAAATGGAGATGTCTTGGGGTGATTACATAATCAAAGGGGTTAAGGGCGAATTTTACCCTTGCAAACCAGATATTTTTGAATTAACCTACGAAAAAGTATAATTATGGAAAGAAACACATCGTGGGATGATCCACAATTATCAGATGGTGATATGCCAATCAGACAACAGAACGCACTTAAAAACACATTTCCTGACTTAGAGATTCAAAAGGAAGTTGAAACACAAACACTACTTGAAGAACTAAACGACTATTTGAGGTTATTAGCTGATATGGATAATATTGGTATTAGAAGAAAACTTTTTCTTCTTGAGGGGTATATGAATAAAGTTATAATTCAATTAAAATAAATAAAATGAGCGAAAAACAAACGTATGATTATGGATGTGTGATGTTGTATTTTGATTTTCCTGAAATCAAAAACCTACATTCATTAATCGATGAAGAAGATATCTACACCGAAGATGGTGATAGAAGTTTTGGTTTAGAAGATGAGCCACACACAACATTACTTTATGGGTTGCATGATGATGTGACAGAAGATGATGTTAGAGATGTTGTTAATGGATTTGATTATGGAACTTGTAGAATTACAAACCCATCTTTATTTGAAAATGAAAACTACGATGTTTTAAAATTTGATACGAGTGGGCCAAACCTACATGAAACGAACTTTGAATTAAAAAATTATCCTCACACAACATCTTTTCCTGACTACCACCCACATTTAACTATCGGTTATTTAAAACCGGGCATGGGTAAAAAATATGTAAATAAACTAAAAGGATTACAGTTTAAATTGGATCCAACCCACGTTGTATATTCTATGGCAAATGGGGAGCAAAAAAATATTGAATTATGATAACAAAAGTATATTCAGCATTCCCAGGTGTAGGGAAGACAACTTATTTTAACACCACAGACAAAAACGTATTAGATAGTGATAGTTCAAAATTCGATAAGAAGAACTTTCCTTCGAATTACATTGAGCACATCGAAAGAAATGTCCAAGACCCAAAGGTAGATAAGATTTTAGTGTCATCACATAAGGATGTGAGAGACGCACTACTTAAACGAGGAATTCCTTACGTATTGGTTTATCCAAATAGAGACATCAAGGACGAATATATCCAAAGATATAAGGACAGAGGTAATAACGATGCGTTTGTTGACTTATTAGATAAAAATTGGGATACTTGGATGGATGAGATGGATGACCAAAAAGGTTGTTATAAAGTAAAATTAAATGGTGGTCAGTATTTAACCGACGTGATTGATTAAGAATATGAAAGGAACATATCTTATAACGACAGATAAGTGGTTTACAGCACCTGATGGTAAATCATACAATACCGTTTGGGGTGAAGTAAAAATTTTGGAAGATTCACTTTTAGGGGTTAAAACAAATAGAAATTCAACAAATTGGTACGCACAAATAGGGCGTGATGGACGTGAGATAATAGTTGCTGGTTGCCAAATACATTATGCGATTAAATGTGAGGATAAACCAAATACTGAAGATGTATTAGATTGGACAAATGAAGGTGGGTATACGGAATTTAAAAGACCAACTAAAATTTATTTAGCACAAATAATATGAAAACAAAAGGAAAAGAAATAACACAAGAAGAAATCCAAGAAATTGAAAGATTAACTGGCGGAAAAATTGGAACACATAGATTTGGACCAAATAATGAACATATATTAGAAAATTCATTTTTATCACCTGATGGAACATACATTGGAAGTATGGATGAAGCTCGTTGGTATGTTAAAAATCAAATGGTTGTTGATGAAGATTATCCACACGGAGTTGCTGGTGTGATTACTCCAGAAACCTACGGAACTGAAAATCCAGTAATTGAAGGAATGTATGGTTATACCCATAGAGGTGGGAATATGTTTAAAATTGGTGATAGATTATTTGATGATGAATACGAACCAAAGAAAGAAGATTACGATGAAGAACAATGGAATGAGTGGGAAACAAGATTCAATGAACTTTATGAAACTGAAGATGAATTAGGTAGAAGATGGATGGATGCTGACGGAATTTCATATGTTATACCATTTAAATTACGGGGTTCAAAGTTAATTGAAACAATGGAAGAAGCATTTCTTGCTGCTAAAAATATGTCAAATTATTTAAGTTAATATTATGAAAAAACTACTCAAATTTTTAAATTGGTTAGAACAACAAAGAATAAACGCGATGTCACAATCGGGTAGAGGATGGGGATAAAAAGAATACATGTTAACCAACACCACGTCAGGTCCAATAAAACAAAGGACACAGATCTTCCTGTTATTACAATTAAGGAAGGTAAAACAAATACGTACTGCAATGAAGTTGAAATACTTGGACCGAGTAAGATAAAGTATTGTGGTAGTGGGGATAAAAAACCAATTCTTAGTTGTGGTGCAAGAGTGGTTATTGAAACGGAAAGTGAAATAAAAATTATAAGTTAGGTATTATGAAATTTAGTAAGAAAAATTTAAACATTTGGGTGGAGTCATCATCAGGTAAAATAAAAATGTTAAAAATTCCAGTTAAATTAAAAATGGAATTTATTAAGAAATTTGGGACGGAAAAATTGGCAAAAGAAATGGATGTTGCCGAATGGATTATTGATACGAAAGACAATTATTATATTTAAGATGACAGATAAAGATATTTTAAAATACGGAGAAATACAGTACCTAAAAGGTAGGTTAGATGAGTTGTTTAAATCATTTGATATAATGATAGATGTTCATGGTAGTCGAAAGTTAGATCAGAGGATTGAAAAGTATTTAACAAAACTAAAAACTGTAGATGAAGTATCATATCATTTATACCAAGTTGAACTTAAAACAAGACGTAAATCAAAAGACAGATCTAAAAGAGATATGAAAGATTTATTAGAACAAATATTAATTAATGAGAATATAATTAATGAAGATATTCTCGAAAGGATAAAAAAACAAATAGATACTTACTAATGGAACAATTAAATTCACACCCTATTAAAAAATCAGACTTAGGATTTCACGGCAATCTATTTGGGGGTAAATTACTTGCGTGGATTGATGCGTCTGCCGCAGGATATGCGATGCAACTTTGCGATACACCAAGAATGGTAACAGTATCAATCGATAAATGCAATTTTGAAAAACCAGCAAGAGAAGGACAATTATTAAAAATATACGGTAAACCTGCAGAAGTGGGAAATAGCTCCGTTACTTTATATATGGAGGCGAGAGCACATAACGTATATACAGGTAAACAAGTAATTGTTTTAAAAACACATATAAAGTTTGTTCATATTGATGAAGAAGGACACCCAATCCCTATTGGTGAAAAAGGAAGAAAAAGAATTTTAGAACTAATTGAAAATAATTCAAAATAATTTATTATATTTGTATTATTAATTTAATACAAAATGAAAGCTACCGAACAATTTGACTATGTTTTAAAAGTTTTGAAATCATCAAAAACTGAAGCACAATTATCTACATCGACTAAATTATTTGAAAACTTCAAAATGAAGTGGGAAAATAAATTAGAATGTTTTGAAATGGTAAATTTTATTTATCAATTTTATAATGAAAAAACAAAAACATTAAAAAAAATAATAAAAAATTAGTATATTTGTATTATGAAAAAAAGAATCACATTTATAAGCGACACACACACTAAACACGAAAAACTTAATGGTTTTTTAGATGGTGGTGATATGCTTATCCATGCTGGTGATTTAACAGGACGTGGTTATATTACTGAAATAGAAAATTTCATGAAGTGGTATGATAAAATCAATAACTATGACACTAAAATTTTCATTGCAGGAAATCATGACTTTGGTTTCCAAGACGATAACGAAAAACTTCGTGGACTTCTTACTGGTTACAAAACTATCGATTATCTTGAAGATGAACTAATGATGGTTGGTGAAGACTATGATACTATGATTAAAATTTGGGGTACACCTTGGCAACCTGAGTTTCATAATTGGGCATTTAATCTTCCTCGTGGTGAGAAGTTAAAAGAGAAGTGGGATATGATTCCGGTAAACACTGACATTCTTATCACTCACGGACCACCATTAGGTAAATTGGATTATGTTCGATACCCAAATGAAAATGTTGGTTGTGAAGAATTGATGAAACGTGTTGAGGAAATTAAACCAAAAATTCACGTATTTGGACACATCCACGAAGGTTATGGTTATGTGTTTGATGGAAATACTCACTATATCAATGCTGCGGTATTAAACGGACGATATGAGTATCGAAACAAACCAATAACTGTTGATTGGGATCCCGAAACGAATGAGTTGGAATTTGTAAATAACGCTGTTTAGTCGGCGTTATTTATTTCTTCTTTAAAAGATTTTGGTTGTAAAGGTGGATCAAGTAAGAACTTATCATTCAACCAATGTCTAAGTTCATTTTCAACAAAGAATTCAGGAACAACCTCATCATCAGATTTCTCACTTGCAATATCCGCAATGTACTTTGCAAACTTTACTTTATATCTATCATTCAACATTGTCATTAAACCATCTGACACAAAAAATACCCTTGATAGTGGATCACTTAAACCTAACTCACCTTCAGATAGATTAAAAGTTTTGAGTACCGCTTTACCCCACCATGTTTTGTAGTTATCAGTTTCCTCTAATGTTGGTCTTAAGATTTTGTTAACGGCTCTTATTGATGAAGCAACAAACCCTGCAATTGCGAGTTGTGGTAAAAACCAAGGTAGTAATCTTAATGTTGCTTTAAACCCCCCTTCACCTACGTGTTGTAATAATCTTTTATTTGTTGCGTTTTCAACAATCGCCTTTAGTTGTCCAAATGTGATTTTACCTTGTGCGTTACAAAACTTTTCAGAATCACAAATATTTTTAATGGCAACATCTGAAGGTTCAATCTCTTCGTTAATATCTTTTTTAAATTTACCTTTAAGTTTGTTAAAAACACTTTTAAGTGAATAGACAGTAGTTGCGAGTGCCGCACCAGTAAGTAATCTTTCCACATTATCGGCACTGATATTATTATCTTGTATAACTCCATCAATAATTTTCATTGTTGGGTTTAAAAGAAGTGCGAAACCTAAGATATCTAATAAAGAATATGTAACACCTACTAAATTTTTTGATACAGCATTTACCACATCTTTAACGTTTGTCACAAAATTGATAACACCTTTTAATGCGGGCATCAGTCCTTTTTCTCTAACCTTCTCTAATAACGTTACACCTTCACTATCTTTTATAATAAGTGCGAATGATGTAATAATTAAAAGAATTATATCTCTTTCATTCATTGAAAATCCTGAACCTGAAAGTAATCTTTCAACAGGACCGATGAACGCACCAATACCAGTACCAAACGTAAATAAAACACCCGAATTGATTTTCAAATCATTTAATGTATCCTTTAACGTACTCTCTACTAATATCTTTTTATACTGTTCTTCTGTGATTACTATTTTCATATTATATAAATAGTTTGATTAATTAAAAATATAATCATACTTTTGGATTATGGAAATAACACCTAAACTAAGAAATTTAATATACGGCATGTTTGATGACATGATTGAAGGTGCCGATAAGTATGTGACAAAATCATCAATGTGGTTAATATTCACAGAAGAAAAAAGATGGGTTCTTGAATTTACAAACACAAAAACTCTTTGGTTTAATTATAATTTATTTGATTCTGAATTAAAATTACTTAGCATGGATTGTGTTGAGTCAAAAGATATAATTAAAGAATGGTTTGAATCAAGATTTTTAGAAAAAGATATTGATCATGTTACTGACACATCTAATGTGCCGTACTCAATAGTTGAAAACACCGTTCAAAATGGGGTAAAGGACGCCAAACAAAAAAATACGATTTACTACAAGCGAGTTGAAGATACCATTCAAAATGGGGTAAAGGACACCGCAGGGACATACAACGTAACCTTGACAGATGTTGAAGACACCATTCAAAAAGGAGTGAAACATACCAGATCTAAAGCTGGAATCAGGACCACCGGGATTGAAAATACCATTCAAAATGGGGTGAAGGACACCGAACAAAGAATTTCCAACATGCGAAATCGTGTTGATAATACCCTTCAAACTGGGGTTAAAGAGTCAAAACCAATTTTGGAAAAAAATAAATTGTATGTTAATAAAGCCATTCAAAATGGAGTGAAAAATACTGAACCCGATGATTTTATGAATGACATGGGTGTTGAAAACGCAATTCAAAATGGGGTAAAGCACACCTTCTTTGATTTTATAAAAGGAAGGATGTTTGTTGAAGACGCCATTCAAAATGGGGTGAAAGAAATTATAGATAATCCATTTTCTATGACAACCAATGTTGAAAATGCCATTCAAAATGGGGTAAAGGAAATTGACGGTGATTCAAGTCCGTTGGAGGATATTGTTGAAGACACCCTTCAAAATGGGGTAAAATATGTCAAGGACGTACTTGAATCCTTAAATCCTGATTTTGAAGATACCCTTAAAAATGGAGTGAAAGAAAGTTATCCGTATTATTTTGAGGGAGATATAAATGTTGAAAACGCAATACAAAATGGGGTAAAGGACACCCAAACACGAATGTGGTATCCATTGGGTGCGGTTGACGAAACCATCCAAAATGGTGTGAAAGAAATCTCAGCTTGGGTTTTCCCAAGAAGTAGGGAAATTAAAAATGCGATTGAATTTGGTGGTCAGCAACCACCGAATGTTGATAAGACAATTAAAAATGGGGTGAAAGAAGTCAAAACACCGCTCGGCCCACAACGACTACAAGTTGAAGATGCGATTCAAAATGGAGTTAAAAACGTTATGGAGAATAGACTTATTAGAAGTACATGTGTTTACAACACCATTCAAAATGGGGTGAAAGATATTGGACACTTTGACATGGATGATAATATTATTGCTGAAGATGTTATAGAAAATGGGGTGAAAGAGGTGAAGTCGGTATACCTAAGGAGTTGTTTAGGGGTTGGAGACGCCATTCAAAATGGAGTAAAGGATACTATTGGAACGTTACGACGTACTCTTCTTGGGGTTGATGATATTATTCAAAATGGAGTAAAAGACACAGGTGCTAGACATCTTCGTATAAATCGTAAAGTTGATGATGCTATTGAAAATGGGGTTAAAGAAGTTAAAACACCTGGTAATGGAGACCTTGCATCAACAGTTGAATGGATGGATGAAAATAACACCTATAATGTTCCTGAATTGATTGATGATGTAATTGAAAATGGTGTTAAAGAAATTAAACATAAGATGGCTGAAAGTTATCAACAAAAAGATCATATGGTTACTAACTCAATAATTACTGAAGATATTAATGACGCTATTGAAAATGGTGTTAAATTGTAAAAAATTATTATATTTGTAATATGGAAAAAGTTTTATATATCGTAAGAGGAATACCTGGTAGTGGTAAATCAACATTTGCCAAAACTTTGGGTGGAAAACACGTTGAGGCTGATATGTATTTTATTGACGAAAATGGTGATTATAAATTTGATGGATTAAAAATCAAACTAGCCCATGAATGGTGTAAGATTAGTTGTATTGCTTGGATGGGTAGTAACGAAGAAAAAATTGTCGTATCAAACACATTTACTCAAGAGTGGGAGATGGAACCATACTTTACATTGGCAAAAGAGTATGGGTATACTGTGTTCACTATTGTGGTGGAAAACAGACACGGAGGAGAAAATGTGCACGGAGTTCCTGAAGACAAGATAGAACAAATGAAAAATCGTTTTGAAATTTCTTTATGATTTATAATCTGAAATCGTTTTTTCATATATTTATTAATAAAATAAAATATGAAAGAATATTATGTGTATTGTCACAAAAATCCAGAAACTTTAGAGATTTTTTATATAGGTAAAGGAATTAAAAAAAGAGCCTATAAAAAAGACGGTAGAGGTAAATATTGGATTAACTACGTTAATAAGTATGGTTTACCTATTATTGAGTTTTTATATGAAAATTTAAATGAAGATGATGCTATAAAAATTGAAAAAGAATTAATATTAAAAATTGGTAGAAAAGATTTAAATAAAGGACCATTAGTAAATACAACTGATGGAGGGGAAGGTTGTAGTGGGTTAGTACACTCTGAAAAATCTAAGAAATTAATTTCAGAATCACGAAAAGGTAAAACAGGTAATAACAAAGGTAAAACTTGGAAATTTAAAATACCAAGAACAAAAGGTTTAAAACGAGGTAATTATAAACTTAGAAAAGACAAGGGTAAAAAATTTTCACAAGAAACTATAGAAAAATTTAAAGAAGGTAAAAGAAACAAGGCTAAAAAAGTTTTACAATTTAGTTTAAATATGGAATTTATACAAGAATGGAGAAGTGCTGCTGATATTATGGAAAAGTTAAAATTGAAAGGTTTGTATAATAATTTAAATGGAAGGTCAAATAGTTGTGGTGGATTTGTTTGGATATATAAATAATAAAAACTTTTTCATTTACATAAATATATCTATATTTGCATTATGAGTTTTAAAAAATTATTGACAACAGGAAAGGTGTGGATTACAAGTGATACACACTTCGGACACAAAAATATTGTACGAGGAACTACCAATTGGAGAACCCAAGATGGGGAAGTCCCTGTTTCATCAACACGAGATTTTCAAACAATTGAACAAATGAATGAACGATTGGTTGATGGTATAAATCATTTTGTTGGTCAGGACGATACTTTAATTATGTTGGGTGATGTTTCATTTGGTGGATTTGAAAACATTGAGATATTCCTTGACAGATTGGTATGTAAAAACATTCACTTAATATTAGGGAATCACGACCACCATATTGAAAACAACCGAGGAGACATTCAAGGTAAATTTTTAAGTGTACAACATTACTTGGAAGTAAACATTGAAGGTAAAGATTTTGTCTTATGTCACTACCCACTTCAGAGTTGGCACGGACTTAACAAAGGAGTTATCCATCTTCACGGACACGTTCACTTACCTGAAAACCGTAAATTTGGTAATGGAAAACGATTGGATGTTGGTGTTGATGGTAACAATATGAACCCATATAGTATTTCAGATATAATTAAAATTATGAGTAAAATACCTGTTGGTTCTGATATGTCAGGTGATCATCATTTGGATGGATTAGTTGGTGTTGTGGGTTAAATCACAACACCATTATATTTATATGTATGGCAAAAATTATTATTACAGAAAAACAAATGGACTCAATAGTGAAAAATCTATTAAGTGAAGCGGTTGGTGTTCCAGAGCATATTATAGAATCTGCTGAGGAATTATACGAAATCGTAATTAATCTATTAAAAAATATGGATGATTATGATAATAAACAAGAATTTAGTGTGGATGATTTAGATTTAAAAATATCTGATTATACCATTAATTCATTGGAATTAGAAGTTGAAATTCACGAAATGGATGATTATGATGGGCCTGTTACAATGATGTCAGCCGGTGTTGCAAATCAATTTAGATTTGATAGAAAATTACTAATGAAAGTTCATCAAATGGATAATCAAATTGAGATGCAACTACATTTTGCTGCTCCTGAAGATAATTGGGATGCTGAAGATGTTTATAACTCATTTACCCAAGACAAGGTTGACATGATTTCAATTATGGCTCACGAGATGAAACATAAGTTTGACAAACAAAAAAAGGAAACAGATTTAATTGGAAAAGATGCTGATTACCAAGCATATGCAAGTTCAGGGTTAAATTTTGGTATACCAGTTATTAATGAATTTATGCGACATAGCTATTTCATTCAAATGGCTGAAAACCTTGTAAGACCAACAGAAATGGCGACAAGAATGAAATTAAAAGGAATAACAAGAGACCAATTCAAAGACTTTTTTGAAAATGATAGGGTTGTAAAAGAATTAAAAGAAATTAAAAATTTTAGTTATGATTACCTTATTGAAAAGTTAAGTGAACAAATGAATAGAATTGAAGCGTTATTTGATCATGCTGACATTGATTATGAAGACATGTCTGAAGACGAAAAAATAAAAGAAGTTATGAAACTTGTCTATATAAATTTAATAAATTCAAAAAAAGATACTTTTGATAGAATGACATCAAATACTAGAGGTATGTTTGAAGACTTTATGAGACAATTGGGTATGCCAATACTGAGGGGTGAAAATGAAGAGGGGTTAGATAAAGTAAGAACTAAATATTTAAATTACCTAATCAAATACCAAAACAGGGAGGATGAATTTTTTGCTGATGAGTGCGAAAGATTTAATTATGATTCCACAAAATTAATCAAAAGGTTAGTTAAGATTTATTCTTTAATTCCTGATGAAAAAGAACAAACAAATGAATCCATAATTAATTGGGACTTACACCAACAAATAATGGAAAAGAAATACGGAAGAAGAAAAATCAAAACCAAGTATGACTTCTAAAAAATTAAATCCCTTTTTTACGAAGGGATTTTTTGTTTTATTAAAAAACATTTCTTAACTTTGTAAGGTGAAAAAACCTTGTAAAGAATGTCCGCACTTTGTTCGTAATCGTCACAACGATATGATTGTTGTTTTTGCCGATAGAACCGGTAAGAAACACAATTGTCATATGACAGATGGAAAAAAAGATTTGTGGAATGTAACGGATAAAAAATTGGAGTGTTATGGAAGTAAAGTTAAATAAAGATGTTGCTGGACACGTATATGAAGGTAAGTACGGACAATACGATATTAAAATTGAAAGAGGTGTATCTAATAAATCCACTTATTGGTATCCATATATAAATGTGGGAGGACATTGGAAATTATTATCCTACTTCAAAACCTTTGAAGAGGCAAAGAAAATAATTAAAAAAAGAATTGATAATACAAAATAACGAATTGTTATGGAAACAAAAGAAACTAAATTCGGTACTTATGTGGAAACTGAAAATAGTACAAAACTAACTGGCGATAAGAT
>JACCDX011435378.1_pt1 | contig 17231 bp, 20 predicted proteins | sample 7449681 | NCBI WGS metagenome assembly JACCDX01 (sample SAMN15323450, study PRJNA562643) | freshwater metagenome | isolation source: river surface water | place: USA:Blue River Watershed | collected 2017-08-18 | reverse complement strand
GAAGAAAGATATAAGATTCATTATCGCACACAATTAGATGTGTATTTATATATTAGTTAAAAATAAAATTATAAGGTTATTTCTTGATTTGAAAAAATTTTTTTTGAATCCAAAAAATTCTTAATTTTGTTTTTAGGCATATTATATTTTATGTTTAAAAAAGCATATAACACACATATAATTTTTTCATAATCATCAGAAAATATTAGTATATTTTCTTGTAGTTTAGACTTTATATTTGTTCTAGTTTGATTACTTATAATATTATCTATAGTCAACATAATATTTTCTGATGACAAAATATCTTCAGTCTTATTAACTTCAGTATTATAATATAGTGTATTCAAATCAGATTTAGAAAAGGTATTATTGTGATTACTTATGTTAATTATAAATTTAAAATTATAATCACGAATAACACAATAATTATTAAAATGAAATATATTACCTATAAAAATATTATCAATGATATAAATTGGTTCTGAGAATATTTCTTTTATATTAAAATTAAGTTTATTGCATATATATGATTTTTTTATTGAATTAAAAAAGTAGATAAAATCCATTTATATATAAATAGTATTTATTAAATAAGTAAAAATATTTTCTCATATAATAAATAGATAATGAACAGTTTTAGATTTTCAAATGGTAAACCAAGTAAAAAAATTAAATCAAAACCAAAAAAAATATCAGCAAAAGTTGAAGAAGAAATAGAAATTCCTCTCGAAAGTTTATTAGGTAATCAAGGACAAGAATCAGATGAAGTAGAAGATTACACAATAAATGAATACTATCTTTACAATGACATTTCAATAAAAACAGTTATGGGTTTGATAAAATTTATAAAAAATGCAGAAAAAAGATGGAAAAACTTTTTAATAGAAAACTCAGATATAATGGAAAATGCTCAACCTAAACCATTAAAAATTTATGTAAATTCAAATGGTGGAGATGTTTTTGCAGCTATACCACTAATAGATGCAATGTCTAATTGTTCAATACCAATACATACATATATTGAAGGAATAGCTGCAAGTTCTGCAAGTTTAATTTCAATGGCTGGTCATAAAAGATTTATAACAAAAAATTCATTTATGCTAATTCATGAATTACGTTCGGGAGTAGAAGGGACATATTCTAATATTACTGATGAATTGGAAAATTGTAATAAACTAATGAAAGTAATTAGAGAATTTTATATAAATAAAACTCAAGGAAAACTTAATAATGATTATTTACAAGAAGTTCTAAAAAGAGATTTAATCCTTGATTCAGAAGAGTGTATAAAATTAGGTTTAGTTGATGAGGTGATAGGATAATTAAATAATTTAATTGGAGTTACTAAATTAAATAATTTTTTTAAGAATAAATTTCTTATAATACTTAAGAGTAATTTATTTAAAATTTTAATGGAAAATAAAGTAATTATTTATGAAATGTTTTTAAGAGATGGATTACAATCTATAAAAAAAAATTTCCCTTATGAAACTAGATTTGATTTTTATAAAGGAATTGTTGATTCAGGTATAACCAATATAGAAATAGGTTCTACAACTTCTGAAAAGATATTACCACAAATGTCAAATATTTTAGAGTTATCAAAATTAGTTTCAAATTATAATACAAATGATTCTGTTGTAAACAATTATATATTATGCACAGGTACAAAGGGACTTGAAAAAATATTGTTATTAGACTCAACAGAGTTGAAACATATAAGTTTAGTTTGCTCACTATCAGATAAGTTTGGCATCTTAAATTTAAAAAAAAATAGTAAGGACAGTGTAAAAGCTACATTAGAACAATTAGATATTATAGGAGAAAAATTACAAGAAAATATAGGTAGTGTTCGTATATATTTATCTTGTTTTTATGGTTCTTTGTGGGAAGAATTTAATGATGAATATATAAAAAATGTAATTGAAATAATAAATACAATTGAAACTAAAATTAATACACTAAATATTAATAATAAGGTTGAGTTAGTTTTATCAGATACATATGGTTTTGCTGGTGAATTATATTTAAATAAAACAAGACTAGAATATATGTTTGAAAATATAAAAATAACATCTAATATATCAATACATTTACATACAAATGATGATTTTTATAATTTGATAGATATATGTTTAAATAATTCAGTAACTAGATTTGATTCAAGTATATTAGGAATAGGAGGATGTCCTTTTGCTGAGGACAATTTAAAAGGTAATATTGATACATATAAATTAGTAAAATATTTGTCTGGAAAAAATATTCAAACAAAAATTAATTTGGAAAAATTAAAAAAGACTGGGGAAATTTTAAGTAAATTTATCTTCTGTCAGGACCTCTAGGACCTCTTTGTTTTTTACCACCTTTGTGACCCCAAATTTTCCAATTGCATCTAGATAAAACTCTTAGTTGGAAAGCAATTTCAGGAAGAACAAGTGCATGGAAAGAAACAACTAAGCCAATTGTACCCCATAATCCTAAAGCTTGGAGTGAACCAGCGAATAAGAATAATAAGAGTGAAAGTAAACCAACAGTACCTAATACAACGAATACTACTCTAAGAAGTTTGCAGTCATAAATAGTTAAAGTAAGATAGACAGATACTAAACCTACTAAGACAACGAGTATTCTAATGATTTCTTCGAGACCGTGGCACCCAGGCAATAAGACTTCTAAAAAATTAAATGACATGGTATATATAAATATCTTATATATAATTTATATTTCCGGGGGAAAAATTGATTAATTTTAAAAATATTTATATTATATATTTTTACTATGATAATTAAGTATATTTCAGATATTCATCTAGAATTTTTACAAAAAATTAAACCAACATGGGTTTCTAAACTTATAAATCCAGACGTAGATGTTGTGGTATTAGCCGGCGATATTGGTTATCCAATGAGAACTGAATACTCTGATTTTTTAATTAATGTAAATAAGATATTTGAAAAAACATTTCTTATAACCGGAAATCATGAATATTATTCTAGTTTTACTATTGAGCAAAATAACAATAAGATTAAACAAATTATCGAAGAAAATAATTTAGCTAATGTAAAATTTCTTTTAAACGAATATGAAGACTATAAAGGCTATCGTTTTGTAGGGTCAACTTTATGGTCTAAAATATATAATCCAAATTTTTTAATTAACGATTTTAAACAAATACCTGGGTTAACTGTTGAAAAATATAATATGTTACATCAAGATTCTATTAACTTTATTGATAAAACTATTAAAGAAACTCCTAAACCAATAATAATGATAACCCATCATCTTCCGTCTCACTCACTTACTGATCCAAAATACGCTTCATATGCAGATTATAATCAATGTTTTTCATCAGATTTAGATCATATTATTAAAGAACCAATTAAAGCTTGGTTCTATGGACACACTCATATTCCTTCTTTTAAGGAGATTAATGGCGTAAAACTATTATGTAATCCTATTGGATATCCTGAAGAAAGTTCTTTTGCAGATTTTAATAGAAAAATAACAATTGAGGATATATAAAAATTATTTTAAAAATTTATTTTTTCTAGTTCATGATATACTTTTTTTAATGTATCATTACATTTATAATATTGAATATGATTACGTAAAAAATTATCTGTATATTTAGGAATAAGTTTTCTTGATTCATTCGAATCTTTAACCCATTTAATAAGCTCATCTTGTGATTCGATCAATACATCCATTGTTCGCGTATATATTTTAAGATAAGCCTCAATTTTTCTTGAATATGAATTATCCATCTTAACTAAAATATCAATTATTACTGAATATTTACAAAATGTTTCACTGTTATCTATAAAGTCTATAATAATGTTATAATTTTCTTCTATATACTCTATAAATTCTTTGTATTTAAAAATTTCTTCAGTATCTGGATTTATTACTCTAAGTCTTTCAAAAAAAATTTTAAAATTTACATTATCATTTTTTTTCCATGAAATTATATCGTTAAATAATTCAGTATCCATTTTTAATGATTTTGTGTTTTTATAATTTTTAAAGTATATAATTTTCGATAGAGTATATTTATCATTATCAAGAGCACATATCCAAATAAATAATGAATAAATAATATTTTTAATAAAATCATTATAATTATTTTTTTTTTCAAAATAAATGTAATATCCATCTAAATTAATTTTAGAACTTATATATTTATCATCATCCTTAATTCTGTCATGAATACTTTCAAAATATTCTAAGCCAATATCATAACTTTTTTTGTTTTCGTTAACATTATTAGAAATCCTAATATAAGCATCATGCTTAAATGTACATTTATAAGTTTTAATTTCTCTATCAATATCTCCAGGTGACTCAAAAAATAAGTCTAACTCAATATTCGTAAAATATTTTTTAAATTTTTTTATTATTCGCAATAAATTAATTTTAAATATATTTTCTGGTCTTACTTTAATACTTTCGCAATTAATTTTTTCTAAATCCAAATAATTAAATTCAAAATCATTACTAAATTCTATATCATTAGCAATATTTTGATCAGTTTTAACAATGTATTTTAACAAAATATCTAAATCTTTTTTTTTATAAAGTTTAGTTTTTTTTTCATACCATTTTATTATTGTTGAAGTTGGTTCCATTTATTAATTAATTTGATTTATTTAATTTTAAATTTCAATTTTTTTGTATATTATATATATATATAATATGGGTCTAATTGATAAAACTTTTGATATGTCTAAAATTCATTTATTTAAAAGCGGAGGCTCTAAATCTTTATTAAGTGAAAAGACAATGCCTAAACTTAAAAAAGCTATTAAGGAAAATATTAAACCCCCTAGTAAAAATAAAAAAGTATATACGATTGAATTTTCTTTAAATATCGATGATATATATCCATTAAGAATTATTTGTGGCCAATACACATTAACAAGCAAATTAGCATTAGTAATGGAAGATGATGATATAGCGTTAACTATAGAATATACACAAGATGAATTGAAAAAATATGGCTTTCAAAAAGAACATATAAAAAAGATAATTAAGGCGATAAAAGAACAAACTGCTACTTTTACAGATTTAACAGATAATATTACTCATATATTAAAAGTGACAAAGTAAAATTGATTGTAGTTTCTAACACATTTTTATAGCATATTCTAATAGTTTATTATCATTATGTAAACATTCATCAGGAATTTCTACACCATAATAACGTTCACTATAATCCCAAAAACCCCCCATATACTTTGGTGGTTTTACACCATAAGTTTTGATTATATTCATTGTTTCTTTGAAATCAAAATCAAAAGAATTATATCTATCATCATCACATGGTTTAAGTCCATATTTAGTTAAAACTGCATGATGCCATGGATCTTCAACATATGTTAGTTGTTTTTTTGAAAGTTTAATAAATGGTTTGAATTCAATTCCATAATCAGAAGGATTAACACTTAATGTACATTGTTTAATATTCATATTTAATTTAATTATTTATTTGTATATATATAATTAATTTCAATTTTTTATATTTTGAAAAATGGTTTAAATTTATAATTTGTATATATAAATTATAAGTAAAATGAACTTTCCTTACACTGATGGATTTTTTTCAATAGATTCAGACCATGGATTCCTACCAATAAAAGCACCACTAAAGACTTTACCAGAAACTTATAGTTCATTACAAGAAATAATAACTAGATTACCAGAATTAATTCATAAAGGGAAAGAATTAGAAAAACTAGTAATTTCTTTACCTAATTATGTTGAAGAAATTAAATTGGAGACTGATATTTTTGTTATTCAAGCTTTATATCGCGCTTATACTTTTGTGACATCTGGATATCTTTTACAACCAGCATTTGCAACCCAAACAAGTGGTAAATATGGAAAGGGAAGAAAAGTGTTACCAACAAATATAACTCAACCTCTTGAATTAGTCTCATCAAAACTAGATGTATTTCCCTGGTTAGATTACCACTATGCTTATTCTCTAGGAAACTATGTTAAAAAAGATCCAGAAGGTAGTTTTGATTATACTAATTTGGATATGGCATGTAAATTTAGTGGTACAGATGATGAAACTGGTTTTATTATGGTACATGTTGATATAAATTCAAAATCTCCAGAACTAATTAGAGGGATTCAGCTTGCTCAAACTGATACTAATGCTGGGCTGGAGTTAATTTATGAGTGCATAACAAAAATTAATGAAAGAAGGAAAACAATGTGGAAAGCATCTAATCATAAAAATTATAATAATTTTAGAGCATTTATCATGGGTATTAAAGGTAATACAGATATTTTTGGTGAAGGAGTTCTTTATGAAGGTTCTGAAGATACATCATTAAGAACTTATCGAGGACAATCTGGTTCTCAAGATGATATAATACCTACTATTGATATTTTTACTGGTCTTTTTAAACATTATCCAAAGAATATGTTAACAGAATATTTATTAGATATGCGTCAATATAGACCAAAAGTTGTACAAAAATTTTTATCTGATTTACAAAAAAATCATATTGATATAACACTTTTAGATAAGATAGGATTAAGATACCTTTATTTGATACAAGAAGAAGTACATAATTTTAGAAATGGGCATTGGATGTTTGTTCAAAAATATATTATGGAAAACACAAAATACCAAGTAGCAACTGGAGGTACACCAATAACAACATGGCTTCCTAATCAAATTGAAGCAGTATTAAATTATATGGGTAAAATTCTTGATATGTTAGGAGATGATGCATTTGCAAAAATTAAAAAAGAAGATTTAAAAAATAGACGTAATGTCTTAATAAAACAAGTTGAAGAACTAAAAAAAGTAGATTACAATGTAGAATTAATATATAAACTTGAGGGTGTATATAAAGAACATTAAATTTATTAAGGGTAAAAATTTTTTTGTATAAATATATTAATATAAAATGGAAAAAATTATTATACTACTTGTTATTTTAATAGCAATTTATTTATTTTGGAACAGAAGAGAAGGATTTGAAAATTGGGGTACTGAATATGAAAATATTAATTTATCAAAAGTAGCCAGACAAATAGGAGATTACAATAGTGGTAAACAAAATCCTTGGGATAATAACTTTTATGGACATAGAGGGTGGATAAATCCAATGGATGCAAATAATTTTGCTAATATGATTGCTAGAGATTTACAAAAACCTTTTGCTTCTCCTATGAATTCATCGAGTCCTCTTCCTGCTTGGGATCCAGTATCATATCGTGATGTCCAATTACCTGATGGTAAATTTGTTGGACAAATACAAGCTAATTAAATTTATCTAATTTTTTATAAATATTTTTTTAACCTGATATAAATTATCTAATTTATATATAAAAGATATGTCAAAGAAAAAGTCAAAAGATTTATATACAGATTTACATCCTCAAACAACAATTCAAGGTACAGGTTTTGTTAATGAGGAAGCTGCAGAAAAAACTTTAGAGCTTATAAAAAATCGTAGTATTAGATATCAATTTGATGTAATCAATACAATGTATAATAGAGCAAAATATCATCCTAATCAAACATCGGAAATGAGAGATGCTATGAAAATTTATCGTAAATGGATAAACCAATATGATAAACTTAAAAAAAAAGAAAACAAAACATATCCATTTTTATCCTTAGATGTAATAAAATCATACGAAAAATTAGCTGAAAAATATAAAGTTTCAGAGGTAGCTAGAGGATTAGTTAAAGGTATCAAAACTGACCAGGGATTTTTAAAAGTATTAAAAAGTGTAACACATCCAAATAAACTTCAGTATATCCCAGTTAAAAAAACAAATCCAAAAGGTCAAGATTATTGGAGTTATCGAATCAGTTTTATAAAATCAAGATTAGGTCAAATGAAAGCAGCTAATACTCCATTATTCTATACAGAAGGTAAATATAAAGATTTACCGACAAAACAACACGTTATATTAATTTTACATGGATTTTCACCATTAGGAAAATTATTAAAAAAAATAAATTTATAATATAAATAATATATGTCCACAATTACTTATAAAAATATTATTAATTATAATTTAATAAATAATTTAATATTTATTGATTCAACTGTACAAGATTATGAAAAGTTTTATGATAATTTAAATGAAAATACTTTTGGTATAATATATAATAAAAATTCAGATAAAGATGAAATTTTAAATTTGTTAAAAGAAAAATTTGTTAGTTTAAAAAGACTTTGTCTTGTTATTGATAATTCTAATGTTTATAATAAAATATTTATAAACAACCAGCCATTTTTTACAATAGAAGACTTAACTGAAACTAATAATCAAAATTATTCTACAAATTTAAAATTCATAATTGAAATAATTAAAACATTTGGTATAACTAATTTTGATAATTTAATGTGTTATTCTATGTTATATGATAATTGGAACCAATATTATGATATACTTAAAAATGAAACGAACACTATAATAGGAGCTTCAAGTAACCAAACTGGTAATGTTTCAAATGGAGGAGATTGGTTATTGGAGTCAATTAATGAAGATATCCAAAATATATATTTTACAAATGGAATATCTAATTACAATTTGACTTTAGCTATTACTATTTCTGGTGCACAGGGAACAACAACGTATATGCGTTTAAATGGTAGTACCATTCAATATTCTACTGATTCTACATTTGCTTCAGGTGTAAATGATGTATTATCTTGGCCAATTACACTAACTAATTCCACTACAACTCCATCATCAGCTTTTACTTTAAAATTAGTTAGTAATATAGAAATAAGTTCTGGAATTACAGGTGGTCCAACAGCATCAACAGGTTGTTTTGTTATTGGTTCAAATTGGATTACAATTGATGGTGATTTTTATGGAGCAACAATAGGAACATCTGGAACTGGAATATCTAGTTATCAGGGATTGATACAAAATGGTACTGGAACAAATGCTTTTTCAAATATTACTGTTACAAAACTGGGAGTATTATCATTAGGGGGAAGTACGTTAAATACTCCTAGTAATGCTTCAGGATGGTTAGGAAAAACAAATTTTGGAAATAATGGTGGAACTACAACAAATTCTTCTAATATAAGTTTGTGTTGGTCAAACGGAGATATAGCTGCAAATTGTGGAGGATTGCTTGGAAGTAATTCAGCAAACACAACAATAATAAATTGTTATAGTTCCAATACAAATTCACTAGGATCAAAAGCAGGAGGAATTGTAGGATTAAATGGGAATTACTTATATATATCACAATGTTATTCAAGATCGTGGAAAGCGGGTTCTGGAAATCCAGGTGGAATTGCTGGAGATTCATTATCAAATTCCACAGTAAATAATTGTTATTGTTTTACAAATAACATTGCTACAACAATAAATAATGTTACAATAACGTATTGTTATGTTACAAGTTCAACAAGTTCAACATCAACACAATGGTCAGATACACAAGCAACATCAGGTGGTTCTACTGGTAATACATTAGATCCATCTACAAGTCCAACATACGAAACAATAAGTAGTGTTTTATATCTAAGAAACCAAATTGGTTCTGTTTGGACGGATACAAGTTATTATGATGAAAATCCATCAACATCAAATACTCCTTGGATATTAACAGCATTTAATCGTAGTCCTTATTCTGTAAATGGTTCAAATCCAGTAATAACAACACACGACACTGATACAACGCCTCTTCCATACACTATACCTCATTTAAATACAAGATTATTACAAGGAGCAGGATACACATATTCATTAATTGGAAATAATAATCAATCACCAGTAACATATTCAACTATCACTATGGGTACTCAATCAAATGTTTCAGGAACTAATCCGTCAGACACAACTGGTGATCTTACGGTTAATACAGGAACTTTTAATGGTTCATATTCAATTAATGTACTTTATGAAGATACTGCATTGTCTTCTTACACAATTAGTACAGTAAATCTAACACAATCAACTTTATGTTTTCATTCTGAAACAAAAATATTGTGTGTTATTGAAGGAAAAGAAGTATATATACCAATTAAAGATATAAAAATTGGTACAGAGGTTAAAACATATTTACATGGAAATAAAAAAGTTATCTTAATAGGTATGTGTAAATTAGTGAATAACCCAATAGAAAAAGTTTATTCCCTATATAAATTAAGTAAAGAAAAAGTTCCAGAATTATTAGAAGATTTATATGTAAGTGGTCTTCATTCTATTTTAGTAGATAATTTAACTTTAGAGCAAAGTGAAAAAACTAAAAAATATTGGAAGAAATTTTTACACCTTTTGAAATTTAAAATGCCGATTATTTTTATAAATTAATTATAAAAATAATTTAAAAATAAAATAATAAATAAGATTATGAATATGATAAAGAGGTTTTACTTTAAATGATTATTCATCATAAAAATAGCAAATAAAAATACTTATTAGAAGGTTAGCTATTACCCTTAATAAGTATATAAAACCAAGTATATGTAACACCTTAAACATAAGGAAATGAATGTTATATATACCTCTTATTCTTAATATCATTTCAGTTTAACGACTGAATATAACCAAATTTTTACACTCATTTAACTGTAAAGTCTATATGACTTATAAATCGGCATTTTAAATTTCAAAAGGTGTAAAAATAGATGATAAATATTTGTTAATGGCGTGTGTCTGTGAAGATTTTGAAATTTGTGAAAATTATAATACAAATGATATGTATCAAATTGTATTAGAAAATGATAATGAAAAAGAAAGATATGGTATTTGGGCAAATGGAATTTTATCTGAAAGTATGTCTCTTAATACATTTAAAAAGAAAAATAGATTTACAAAAATAGAGTCAACAAATGAAAATATTTTATAAACAAGATTTTATATGTTTAATAAATTTTATATATCCTTTTTATATATAAAATGTTAGATTTGAAATTAACTTTTTTGAGTTTGATTATTATTACAGCAATTGATGGTACTTATCTAAATCTTAATTCTGATTTTTATAAACCAATTATGGAACCAGGACAAAATTTAAATTTAGTTTATGGAGTGTTAGCTTGGTTAACTATTGTAATTTCAATACAATTAATTGTTTTATCAAGACCTGATATTAGTATTTCAAATAGCTTTATTTATGGGGTTTTATTAGGTTTTGCAACATACGGGCTTTATAATTTTACAAATGCAGCAACTTATCCTAATAAATGGAATAATCAAATAATAATTGGAGATACTGCTTGGGGAATGTTATTAACTGGTACAATGTCTTATATAATGTTTAAGTTAAATAAATTGTTAAATTAAAGAAATAAAAATTAAATTTTTTGACAATTTACTGTATCTTTAATACATTTGATAATAATATTATATTCTTTAGATGTAATACCGTGGTATCCAGGTATAGATATTACTTTGTGATTTGGAAATATATAATTGATTTCATCACAAAATGGGTGATAATTATTTGTATTAATAAGAGGGTCATCATTTGAAATTATTAAATATCCCGATAAATTCTTCCTAGGCATAAATCTTATTCCATTTAAATCATTAACTGCAAGAATTGTTGATGTTCCTGCGAGTGATTTTACCATATAAGTAAATATATAATTGTGTTTTGATAATTTAGAATATCTTGAAATAAATTTATAATAATTAGTAAAATTAAAAAAACTAGACGAAATAAAAATTAAACCCATAGATAAAATATTACCTGGTTGTATTAAAATTTCTGATAATATTTTTTTTTCAATTAATGGTTCATAATTATATACTGTTTCAAGTATAAAAGCACCAAAACTATGAGCTAGAATATTAATATTTTCAAAATGAATAATTTTATTTTTTAAAAATTTAACATGTTCTAATAAACTAGAATTATTCCAAAACATTGTTGTTACATTTGAACGAAATATAATTATCATTACTGAATATTTATTTTGGTCTATTTGTTTTATAAAATCTATCATATGATGAATATTTCCCATTACACCTGTATGAAATAAATATAAATTTTTATTTGTAGTTATTTTTTCTATAATTATCGATTCTTCTGTAATTATTACATTAAATCCAATGTTTTTTAAAATATACAAATAATAAAAAAAATAACAAGTTGATAATAATCTAAATAAAAAAGGATATGGTGTTATTATTTTGAAATTATAAATTTTTGATAAATCATATTTATTTTTAACATGATAATATACATCTGTAATATCATTTAAATTATCCCCACCAGATTTATCTATTTTAAGATAATTTGAAACTTTTTCATCATCAATAATTGATTTATCTTCTGTTAAACTTAACCTTATTTTTTCCCTTGAATAATTTAATTTAAATAAGAAATATCCATAATGTAATATTTCTAATGTTACAAATGTTATTAAAATTTTTTTTATTATGTTCATTTTTATTGTTTCTCTATAATATATTTAGTAATTATTTTTTGATTGGTTGAAATATATTAGTATTATAATATTATTAACTATTTAGTTATAAAAATAATCAGGTTCTTTAAGTTTTATCAAACACAAATTTTGATATAAATCTTGTATATTTTTATATTCACCAATTGAACGACAATTTTCAAAATCAATTAGGTGATATTCAGAAAAATATTTTGAAAATTCTTGTGGATTTGTATAAAGTTTTTCGATAATTGTATTAGATTCACCATCATCTCTATCGTGTCCAAAATAAGTTGTAGTTGAACCAAAAAATTTCTTAGGTATATCCATATATTGAAATAAAATATCATTAGGATGATATCCTGATACTATCAATCCATCAGATTCCCTTATGTCTTTTTCTAATTCTTTACACATATTTGTAAGAATATTTGTAGAAACATAATATTTTATAATTTGGTTAGTATGATGATTTTGAAATAATAAAACTGTTGGATTAATATATTCAGGTAGTCTAAATTTTATAAATTTAAAATATATCATTTGTTTAAAATTAAAAATAGATTTATAGTAATAATTATTTAAAGTAGTTACTCTTTTTAAAATAAAACCATTTGTTTCAAGATTTGAAATTAACTCTGGACAAAATCTTTTTCTATAAAATAAGTGTTCGTATGAATTTACAGAATCAAATTCAGACCTTGGTTGCGTATCAATAAATACAAATTTTTCAACCTGTGGAAAATATTTAACTACTTGAACATCTGTTCCTGTGCCTATATATAATAAGGATGCAATCATTTTAATATTTATAATTTTAATTAAATTTATATAAGTTTTTAATTATCAATTTTTATCATAAAATTTGATTTACACTAAACATATAATTAGATTATAATATACATAATGGATAAATTATTACAATATCAAAAAGAACATGTGGAAAACATTATAGGTTCATTAGTAGGTTATAATAGAGCTTTAGATGCTTCGGATACAGGAACAGGTAAAACTTTTACATCAGTATGTGTTTGTAAAACAATTGGATGGAAACCATTAATAATTTGTCCAAAATCTGTTGTAAATTCTTGGTTAAAAGTTTTGGATATTTTTAAATGTGACTTTTATGGAATAGTTAATTATGAATCTTTTCAAAACTGTAACTATTATAATTCAGATGGTACAAAGGTTAAAGCTACATTTTTAATTAGAGAACAAGTACAAAAAAAAATTACTGATGACCCATTAGGTTTAGATAAGGATTCTGATTCTGAGTCTGATGAAAAGATTAAATATGATTATAAATGGGTTACTGAGGAAATACCTCAGGATATTCTTTTTATTTTTGATGAATCTCATAGATGTAAAAACATAAAAACAAATAATGGAAAAATCTTATTTAGTTTAGCAAAAGTAAAATCAGCAAAAATACTTTTATTATCAGCAACTGTTGTTGATAAACCAAAACTTTTCGTACTAACTGGATTTGTTTTAGGTTTATATGAAGATATAATGAAAGGGAAAAATGCAATGAAAAAAATTGATACAAACGTTTCTAATCCTATGGCTTCGATTCATAAAAAAATTTATCCAGAATATGCATCTAGAATGAGAATTAAAAATGAGGAAATTAAAAATGAATTTCCTGAATGTAAAATTGAAGCTGAATCACTTGTAATGGATAATGCTGTTGAAATTCAGGCAGCTTATAATGAATTAAAGGAAGCTACAGAAGCTTTAAAGCGTAAAGAGGCAGGGTCTTGTGCACTTGCTAGAATTATTTATGCACGACAACGTATTGAATTATTGAAGGTTCCGACTTTTGTAAAATTAACACAAGAACACATTGCTGAAGGTAACTCTGTAGCTATATTTGTTAATTTTACAGATACATTACTTGAACTTAGTAAAAGATTAAATACAAATTGTCTTATTTATGGAGAACAAGATATCAAAGACAGAGATAAAAATATTGAGGATTTTCAGGCTGATAGACAAAGAATTGTTATTTGTAATATAAAATCAGGGGGGACTGGTTTATCGATCCATGACTTAAATGGAACTTTTCCTCGTGTTTCAATTATATCTCCAACATGGTCTGCCCAAGATTTAGTACAAGCACTTGGACGTATATATAGGGCAAAGGCTAAAACTAAAGTTATTCAGAGAATTATATTTTGTAAAGGAACAATTGAAGATAGTATATGCGAAAACATTAAAGAAAAAATCGGTACAATTGCATTCATAAATGATGGAAATATGGAATCATACAATTTTAAAGGTTTAACAGATGATATAGCTGGAGGAGAAAATGAATTATTTGGTGAGTTACCTGAAGAACCTGTTGATAAATTTAATAATATATTTGAAAAAATTAATAAGCTTTATGAAAAAAAAGCAATACTAACTAAAGAATTAGAATTACTTAACAAAGAAATACAAGATCAAGAAGCAATTATGCAAAATTTATTCTAGTTTATATACATATATAAAAATTGAAATTTATGATTATATAATGGATATTATATAAAAATGGAAACAAGATATATAAAATCACTAAAAAATAAAAAAATGTCATCTATTGATACAATTACACAATATACAGAAAATTTAGAAGCTAATACAATGTTACCTATAGTTCGTAAAATGATTATTGAAGATTGTTTAATAAATAGTTATAAAACAGTTGTAGAAAGTAATGATAAAACTATTGAAACGTTAACTAAACAAACTGGAGAAAATGATTTAACAATAATAATACCAATGTTTACATTAGTATTACCAAATGGTTACACAGTATATATACAAAAAAATTAAATTTATTTATAACCAATTTGTTTTTGAGCTTGAGACAAATCAATAGGAATTTTTTTACCATTCACATCTAATTTATATGAATTAATTTTTTTATCAGATTTTCCATCATTAATCTTATTGGTGGTTTCAATTATAGTTCTTGAACCATCTGGATTTAATACACTTTTCATTGAATAAGAAGTTCCAAATGATTTGGTTTGGAAATTATTTTTTTCAGAAATATTTGGTCTTCCCGAAACATCATCTATAAAATTATCAAATTGTTTAAAAAATTTATTATGTTGTTTAGTTATATTATTAAAATATTCAATAGGATTGAAAATACCACTAAAATTTGGATTAGTTGGTCTAATCGTTAAATCTGTTAAACCTGTAAATCCTGAAAAATTATTATTATAAGCAAGATAATCTTTAGCTCCATGATATTGTTTTTGGTATTCACGCAATAATAATTCTTTTTCAGCAGGTTCAATATCCATTTTATCAATACGAGTAACTTTTTTAATAAAAGCTTGTTTGAGTTCCTCTTTATTGTAATTATCTTTTAATCCAAATAACTCCTTAAAATTAACTGATTTAACTGACATATATATATTATTACAGAGAAAAAATTTTTTTATAATTAGAAAAATTTGAATTTAGATTATTATAATAGTATAATATAATAATAAATTACTAATGCTACATATTCATATATCTGATGTAAATCTACCATTTAGTAAAGTTATAGTAGACGTTTTTAAGAGTAGACATGATGAGCCTTTTGTTTTAGCTCAAAAAATAAACATACCCATAAAAGCACAAAGGTTTGAGGAAGAAATAGAATTTAGTGCTTATCAACAAATTACTGGATTAATTATAAATAATATGATTTATCATAAAGCAGATGTAGCATTAGGAATAGATTATGGAATTATAAAGTATGATGATGAATTTTATATGATTTATCATATAATGATGGCTTATAATAATAAAATTTATTCAGAATCTTCTGAAAAAATACAAATTCCAAAAAAATATTATTCAATAGTTAATAAATGTCAAAGTGACAGAGATTTAAATTTTTTCACATTGATAAGCCCAGACTTTATTAACATTTGTGAATTTGTAAAAAATGAATTTGGTATAGATCCTATAATTTATGCAAGTGATTGTATTGAAAAAATATTGAAAAAAAATAACTTGTTTGAGTAATTTTATATAATAAATTAAGAGTAAAATATTTATAGAATTGATTATTATAAATATATAAAATGTGCTTGAAAAATAAATTAAATACTGGAAAATATGAATATAATTATATGCTTATAGACTCAAATAATATATTTGAAGAAGCATCATTAACAAATAATATTGACAAAATTAATAATATAATTGAAAGAAATTTTATAAACACAAGATTACTAAATGATGAGGTATTTGAAACAATATGTAAAAAAGATTATAAACATATTTGTATTCTTTGGATAAAATTAGGATATAAACCAAAACCATATAGTTTGATGTATGAATATTATGAAAATAATTATACATTTATGACAATTGCCTAAATTCAAATATCAAAATGGTGATTAAATATAAATATAAAAATATTACATAATAATAATAATATGCCTTTTTTATGTGAAGAATTTGGAATAACAGGTGCAAAAATTATTTTTTGGATAGATATAAGACTATGTAAAGATTGTAAACAATTATTCAAATATCGTATGATATCGAAAACTCATGCATTAAAAGATTATGGATTAAAATATGAAGAAATTGAAAATTTAGAATACAAAGAAGTAGGTAATCCATTATACAGAGGTGAAAGAAACATGAAGTTATATAAGGAAAGAGATGTATTAAATATTTTTATAAATAAATATTATAAAATAATAAACGATGAAGATATGATTATATTAAATAGTCAAGAAGATAATTCACAATTTTATTTAAGAATATGTGATATAATAAATAAAACATTAGTATTTTATAAGGAAAATAAAAATATTAAACTTGAGAAAAAATTATTTAATT
>JACCDX010103452.1_pt1 | contig 17231 bp, 26 predicted proteins | sample 7449681 | NCBI WGS metagenome assembly JACCDX01 (sample SAMN15323450, study PRJNA562643) | freshwater metagenome | isolation source: river surface water | place: USA:Blue River Watershed | collected 2017-08-18 | reverse complement strand
ATCACCAAGTAACCTCAATGTAATCAATATGTTTATTTAAATCAAAACCAAAATCCTCAAGTGTCTTACCAATAAAATTTTCAACAACTTCCTTAATCATATCTTTAAACTCATAGTATTCCGACATATCATCAAATGGTAAATTCCCAGAAGAAAAGTCAACACTCATTTCAGCTTCCTCATTATAAAAAGAACCACTTATAACGGTAAATTTAATAAGAACTTCAAGTCGGCCGAACATACCATCATTAAAAACAACCTCATCAAATCCAATCTTAATTCTTCCTTGATCCAGATGGGTTGAAATATCAGTAATTGTTTTTTCATCAAATATATTATTTAACAAATAATTTTTAACCAATTCGGACCTACTATTTTTATCTTCCGGATTAAGATTCATAAACTCACTATAATATGATATGATTTCGTTTTTGTATTTATCTAATTTTAATCTTTTAATGTCCATTAAACTTGGTAACTTTCCTTCTTCTTTTTGTTTTGTCCACCTTTTAAAGAAGAAGTTTTTTAAATCATCTTTTTTTTCTGATTCTGTTAAAACATCTGAATTATTTACTTTACCCAATCTATCTTGACTTTGTTTACGAACATAACCCATATTAGTTAAATGGTATTGATCAAGTAACCAACCAATTATTTTTCTTCTTGTTTCCTTTGTTGTAAAATGATTCTCCAACATATCCCAAATAACACTTGAAACTGCAGTTTCATTTATCTGGGTATCCAAACTAACTATAATACTTCCATTATTATTAACAAGATAAATATATCTTTCATCTTCAGATTTATATTTTTTTAAATCATTATATTTTGAAAGCCAAGTTTTTGCAAATTTGTTTTTTGGTAACATTTTTGCTTCTGTTAATTTTTTTGGTTTTTTTAATAATCCAGGTTCGTCACCAGTTTCAACTGAACCAACTTTGTCATCCGGTTCAATATACATAAATTCAAGTGGAGGTATTGAAAACCCTAAATCTTTTAATTTATTCCAAATAAAATTTTTAACATATTTTTCTTTACCCAAAATTCTTAAAAGTAAATCATAGATATTTCTTTGGATAAATATTGTTTTTTTGTTTGTCATTATTATGAATAAACCCTTCTTTGTCCCAAGATATTCCATTTTAAATATTTTGTCGTGATATGGAATTAAATTTAAACTATTAAAAAATTTAGTAGCAAGAACAAAACTCTTGTCATCAGTTTCTTCTTTTAATATTTGTCGAATAAGGTTACGCATATAAAAATAAATACTTCAAAATCTTAATAATGAAAGTATATTTATCTAAGATGATATTAAATTTTATAAACGTTTAACTATTTATTGTTGTAATGAAGAATAAATTAAAAATGTTATTTGCATATTTTAGAGGAACAAAAAGCGAGGATGTTTATGTTCATTATTGGTTTGATGAGAGCACAATTGATGACCGAAGTAATTTTACTATTAGAGACAACAAACAGATAGAACCAGCCCGTTTTGTTTCTGAAATTACTGACGAATTAGTTAAATTATATACGGATTATTTTTTACGGTATGTAAATCTTGGTATTGACTCAACTTGGTCTTTAGATGTTCATATCCGACCATTTGATAATACATTATTTTTTACCAGTGAACATAAACAACAATTCACTAATAAAAGAAAAAAATCATACGACATTAATGATTTATCAACTGATGTTAAAAATATAATAGAAAGGATATATGACGAAAATGAAAATCTAACAAAAATTGAAATACAATTTAGTGGTAGTGATGATGAGGGTGAAATACATCGTGTTGAATTTGATAATAAAAGACACAATTTTGATGATGATGAAGATTTCTGGTTAATTGTTAATAATGTTATGAAATATTCTGAGGGTGATTTTTGGTATACTGTAGATAGTGGTTGTGAGGGTGATGTGACGATTTGGGGTGATGATATTTTTGTCTATTACTTACAAAAATATGAAGAATATACATCAACAGAAATGAATATTGAGGTAACACCAGAAAATGTGATAGAATAAAAAAAACGATACTATTTTATGAACAATGAACTAAAATTATTTAATGCTTTAATGACTTATCTAAAATCAATAGGTCGTGTTGGAACTAATGTTGAAATGAATATCAATGAGGTTGAATATTTTGATGGTACAATGTGGAGAGAAGATGGTAATGCCATTAAACTAGTAAGAATGTTTCAAGATTTTATTATTGAATTGTGTAATGAAAATGGTCTTGAAATGTGGAACTCAACAAACAAAGAAGACTCAATTTGGAATGTTGATGTAACAATTAATCCACAAGAAAAGGAAATTATTTTACAAGCCAAATATATGGAAAATACATCAGATCGATATAAAAAAGGATTTGATTGGTGGGATATTCCAGCTAAAGAAGTTGATTACATTTCAGATGTCTTTGAAAAAAATAAAAATGTAGAAAAAATAATTTTTGATTGTAGTGTAAGATATAATGATTTTGAGTTAACCGAATTTAGTTTACAATATAAAGACGGTAAAGTTATTAGTGGTGAAGTTAATGACTATTATATGCTACAGGCCGAAATCAAAAGATTATTAAAATTTAAAATACTTGGTGTAAATAATTATGATAACATAGCTGATGGTGAGGGTTTTGATGCTAAAATTGTTTGTGGAAGAGAAGAAGCGACATCATATGTTAGTTTAGAAGTTTATGATAGAGAATTTAGAACTGGAAAAAGAATAATAATTGATGAAAATTATTTTAAGACAGAAAATATTAACGAAAATCAAACTGAAATGAATTTTAATGACAAACAAAATAACGATATCTTCAAAGGATATATTGATATTAAAGAACCGGAAGATTCAAATTTAGACAATCTAAATATTGAATCAATACAAAAAAACACAAGATTTGCCAAGATGTTAAACACCATTTTATATGAGTTATATGATGATAACCTTGGTATGAATGATGATAAAAGTAAATATGGTATTGTTGATATATACCCATTAAATGAATTTACAAGTTGGTCAATCCTTAATTATTTTGGTGGACACAAATTCGTAAAACAAAGATTGTTAGATAGGTTCAACAAGACAAGTGAAGGTAAAACACCAAAAGATTTTTATAGATGGTTAATTGAAAATAAAGAAAATTTATTAAAGGATGGACCAGTTTTAAAAGAATTAATTAGAACAAATTTTAATACATATAATAAAGGAAGTATAACCGAAAAATATGTGATTGATAAATTAAAAGATCGTAATTTTGATGTGAAATATTATCCACCAGGATCAAAATATGATAGAGAGTATGGTGTTGATTTAGAGATAAATGGAAAGTTATATCAAATAAAAGAACTTACCGGAGTATCAAAAAAAGATGATAAGATTTTAATACACACACCATTACCAAAAAACTATTTAGGATTAAAAGTTCAAAAAATAATGTTAGTTGATATTAAAAATGGTGAGTTCATTTCGTTTCCCAACAAAAATTATAGTTTAGATGTTAGTAACAAGTGTTATGTAATTAATATTGAAGATAAGAAAGAGATTAAATCTGGAAATTTGAATAATATATGAAAATAATAATCACAGAATCACAACATAATTCAGTTCAGACCAAATTAAAAGATATGATTAAGAAATTGGGTTGGGAACAAACAGCAAAAGTTGTTGGTGGACCCGAAAATTTGGTTAAAGTTGGTTTTAATAGTGATCCGATGGAATTTTTAAATGCGTTTAATGATTTGGATGTTACTAAATCACAAAATGATGACTGGACTTTATTTCAAGATAAAAGGTTAAATAATATTATGGGTTATGATCAAAGGAATGGTTACCTATATGTTGATAATTCTGAAATATGGACAATATTAAAAAAATATTTTGGTCTTACCGACCCTAAAATCCAAAAACTTTTAAAAAGGTGGGTGAATAAGACCTACAATTTAAAGGGGGTTATTCCGTTATGGAGTTACTTGGTAAGATAATATTTATAATTATGAAAATAATAATCACAGAATCACAACATAACTCAGTTCAGACCAAATTAAAAGATATGGTTAAGAAATTGGGGTGGGTTAACACATCAAAAGTTGTTGGTGGATCCGAAAATTTAGCTAAAGTTGGTTTTAATAATGACCCAATAGAGTTTTTAAATGTGTTTAATGATTTGGATGTTGTTCAGAGTAAAGAAGAACGAAATTGGACTTTATTTCGGTATAAAAAAGGTGATAATCTAATGGTTTACGATAGAAAAACTAAATATGTTTACATTAATTATGATGAAATCTGGTCAGTTTTAAGTGATGAATTTAATCTTGATTATTCTGAAATACAACAACTTACACAGGAATGGTTGGATGAGGTCTACAATTTAAAAGGAATCCCAATGGCTCGACATTATGGACATTTTGAACTAAATGCCTGGTGAAACCTACAATTTAAAAAATTACAATATTTATCAAATATGAAAATAATAATCACAGAAAATCAATACAAACGACTGGTTGAGAACTTTGACCAAGTATTGGATCTATTTTCAAAAAAGAAAAGAGGTGAAGAATTAAAACCATCTGAAAATGATATTTTAAGAAGTTTTGAGAAACACACAAAAAAAGGTGGTAATCCGGAAGATTTTGTATTTAATCAAGATGATCTTTATGATGTTGATGAAAGAGAAGGAATGAGATTTAAATATAACTTAAAGGGTAGACCATTTAGATTTGAGTTCTCGGAAGAAATAGAAAAAGGTGATGAAATTGAATATTATGGTGAAGTAACATTTATGGGTGATGAATTTCTTGGTGTTATAGTAACAGACAAAAGAGGTTATTTAATTGATTACGATTTTTATAGTGTTTTAAGTGATGAAGATATACGACTAAAAGATGTATTAAAAAGTGAAGATAGTGAGGCCGAAATCCAAAACTTTTTCCAAGAAGAAGTAATTAATCAGTTAAGATAATGAAAATAATTATCACAGAAAAACAAGCGAATAAATTATTCGGTGAAAAAATTAAATGTAGATGTGGTCATTCCTGGACGATAGAAAAGGACGACAAACACCCAAAATTATGTCATATGTGTGGTTGGGATTCCAAAGAGGAAAAGTATAACGACAAAGAATTATTTAATTTCTGGAAAAACCATTAATATTTTGAATTAAATTAATATTTATAAAATAGAATGAAAATCATTATCACCGAAGCCCAATTCAAAAAAATATCAAATTTCATAAATGAAAATGATAATGACAACGAAAAACTAAATGTTTTATTTGTTGGCGATAGCCATAGTGCTGGTGAAGGTTGGACTTGGAATTATCAATTATCAAAAACACATCCATCTTGGAATGTAACCAACATAGTCAAAGTCGGAGTAAAAACTGACTGGATGTTATCAAATCTAAAAACAGAACTACAGAAAAAACATTATGATTTAGTTTTTATTCTTGGTGGAACAAATGATATGATGTCATCAAATTCAATTGATAATGTCATTAGTAATATACAAAAAATGGTTGATCTAACAAACCAACAAGATGGAAAAGCAATCGTCGTTTCCGGTTTTGATAGTGAAACGGTTATGGATCCAGAAAAGTTAAAACCGACCAGTTTTTGTGATAAGAAATGCCAAGAAAGATTTTTAAACAGAAATATTGAATTTCAAAGAACATTAAAATCCTCAATATCAAATGCAACTGTTGTTCCCCCATTAAAAGGTGATCATAGTTGGACGACAGATGGAATACACGCCGGAACATCAAAACATGCGCAATTAAAAGATTGGGTGAATCAATATATTGATAGTTCAAAAAATGTTGACAGTGAGAAACCAGTTGATAATAGAAAAGAATTATTTCAAAAATTTCTTAAAGCATATATGAAACTTGTTAATGATGGTAAAGAAATTAACAAGAACAGCACCAATAGAGAAATAAAAATAATGCAAATTGTTTTAGCAATTACTGGTGAAAAGGTAGAATTAAATGGTATTTTAGACGAAGATACACAATCAAAATTAAAAGCATTCCAATCAAAAAATGGTTTAGCAAAGACCGGTTATTTTGATTTATTAACAATTGGCAAATTAACAGAAAAATTAATACCTGGTTATAGAAGTGTAAAAAGTGATAGTTCATTGGATAGTCAAAAATTCTCCGGTAAGAATGTTTCATCACAAAAATTATTGAATGATATTATGTCAAGAGGTGTTAATGAAAACGCGGCAAAAGGGTTAGTAGCGAACGCCTTTGGTGAAAGTAAATTTAATGTCCAAGCAAAAGGTGACTCCGGTTCTTACGCTCAAAAATCAAACAAGTCAATTCCTATTGGTGGTAAAAGGTATTGTTCTTTTGGTTTATGGCAATACAATGTTTGTGGTGGTGCTGGAATTGCGTTTTTAAATAAATTTGGTTCTGACGCTAGTAGTAGTAATATTGAAGACAAGTTAAATGTTTTATTTGATTACGATAAACAGATTGATTATATCGTGGAAAAAATAAAACCGGAACAAAGAAAAGGTGAAAAGGATGTTTTAACTTGGGTTGATTGGATTGTGGACAACATTGAGAGACCATCAGATAGAACCGGTGCCAAAAGAACCAGAAGACAATTTGCAATAGATCAGGGATGGGATTAATCTTTAACTGAATATGTTGAGTAACTATACTCAATCCTAACTTTATTAAACGCAGATAATTGACCTTTAAAAACAGCATATAATACTTTCTCCAAATTATCCATTTTATCAAAATTGGAATCATCTTTACAGTGACATTCAAGCACTAAGCACTTTTCCATTCCGAATGTCATATCAGCATGGTCAATTAATTTTAAATACGCCTCGTTTTTAACTTTTCTGATGTTAATGATGTTTCCATCACTATATGTTTTTAAAAAAACGGTAATCATATATAGGGTATTATCTGATAGCATACGAAATGATATGTTTTTTTATTAAAAAAATAAAGATAAGAGTTAGTTAATTTATATTTTTTCTAATAGTATAAAAATACAATTTTTAGTCCAGCCTTCATATATTTATTGATATAATATTTTTTATGATTAAAACCGTTTGGAAACCAAGATTTACAACTATTAATAAAAAAAAATTAATAAGTAGTTATGATATGGTTGATATTGATATTTTATTAAAAAATAAGAATAAAGGATGGGTAATTCTTTATACCTGTGATAAATGTCAAGAAAACAAATTAAATAGAACAACATCACATGTCTTATTTAAATCTGAACTCAATACAATTGATTACCAAATATGTAGAAGTTGTCGTTCTAAAATATCTGAAAATGAAATTAAAAAAAGTTACATAAAGTATGATAAAATTGAGACTTCATTTAGAAATTGTAATTATAAATTATTAACAACTGAGGAGGACTATTATAGTAGTAATTACCGATCACAAACTAAACTTGAAGCAATATGTAATAATGGTCATAAGGTAATTACTAATTGGAATAATTGGAATTGTGGGAAAAGATGTCGTAAATGTTATGAAAAAAATAAATTAGATTGTGCGATTAAATATAAAAATGGTTGGGGAAGATATCACTTCCTTGTTTGGCATTATAGTGAAAAATCATATAAAACTTTTAAAGAAATAATAAATCCGAATAATTATAAAAGAGGTAAAGAGTATCATTTAGACCATAAATACTCAATTTACGAAGGCTTCAGTAACAATGTCCCACCAAAAATTATTGGTGGATATAGAAATTTAGAAGTTATTGATAGTTTTAGTAATTTATCTAAAGGGAAAAAATGCACAATAAATTTAAATGAAATAATGTTTTAAAATGAAATTAATTAAAGAATCTGGAATTAGAAATATAAATAAATTAAGAAAAGAATTTGATGATGTTGTAATAGTGACACATATGGATTTGGACGGAGTGGTCAGCGGAATTGGAATGAAACACTATTTTCAAAATCAAGGATTCAATGTAATTGACGCAAAAATAATCCAATATGGTGATAAGGAATGGTCTTTAAAAAAATCAGACCCAGATAAAAAAATCCTATATTGCTTATGTGATTTTGCCCACGGCAAACCGATGTTTACTATACACCTTGATCACCACGATACACAAGCTGGTGTTGAAGTTGGAACATCAACAAGTTTTAGACAGGCCAGATCAAATGTTGAGACAATATCACAAATTGTATCACCAAAAGAATTATTTCCGAATGATGATATATTATTAATATCAACAGTTGATTCAGCAAATTTCGCCAGTCAAAACATAACACCAGAAGAAGTGATGTCATATCTTTTTAATTTTGATAAAAACCAAGATTTAAGAAAAAACAAAATGTTAATGGGGTTAGTAACAAACAAATTACTATTAGCATATAAAAACAAACCTGGATTCTTGGAAAGATTAATTATGGAATGTTCACCATCATTATTGAATATATTACTTAAAATTAAACAAATTATTAAAGAAAAAGGATATGCGAAACCGGAAGAAATGACAAAATACCAACAAGCATATATCTCATCAATGAAATCACATCCAAATGTAAAAGTTGAAGATAAGATTATTGTTCAGTATGGTGGTGGAAATATGATGAAACCAGGTTCATACGATAGATATACACCATTTAAAAACAATCCGGAAGCCGATTTTATTGTTATTGCTTGGCCATTAGGTTTAGTTCAAGCGTCTTGTAATCCATTTAAAAAAGATAGAGGACTTAAAGGTGTTAATCTTGGTGAGATTGCTCAAGAAGTTTTATCAAAGTGGGAATCTCAATTGAAAGGAAAATATGTTAAACTTTCAACAATTAAGTGGGTTTCAGAATCCGGAAAAGAGTTTGGTTCAGAATCTGTTGGTTTTACATTTAAAGATTTTATTGCTTTGTATGGTGATAAATATGAAACTGTAAATATGAATGACGATGTTTTAGATTCGGTTAAAGATATTATGGATAAACCATTCACCGAATTGACTGAAAGTGAGATGGATATCTTGGATAACATACAAGTTAATGTTTGGGATTTGATTCAAGCTAATAGTGGTGGACACAAATGTATTACTAACATTTCTGGATTAAATTACATCGGAAGGTCATCAAGACCACCAAGAGGTAAATACAAATATGACCCAGAAAGTGATGATGCACCTTACGTAAAGTTTACAAAAATGATTCAAAAGGAGTTTGTTAGGTTGTTAAAAGAAAAGATTAACGAATAAGTTATAATTTTCCAAAAATGGTGGACACAAATGAATAAATTACTATATTTATGGTAAACTATTCAGTATGTTAATAACCAAAGAACTTGAAGTTAGAATTATGGGTAATGTTTGTGAATATTACCGTAAAAATAACATTGAGGTTGAATTTAATAAGATAAATAAATTACCGATCAATCTTGTAAATCCGGAAAGTCATTTAATTGTTGACGCGAAATGTGATGTCTGCGGTAAAGAAGTAAAAATTCAATACCGACGATATAACAAATCGGTAAATAATGGTGGTTATTATACTTGTTCCTCAAAATATTCAAAAGAAAAACGAAATAAAATCTTTATTGAAAGATACGGTAATACAAATCCATTTAAAACCGACAATTTTAAAGAAAAGAGTAAACAAACAAGTTTACAAAAATGGGGTGCAGAACATTTTAGACAAGGTGATAAATGGAAAGTTGAAAAATCACAATCGGAAAAAGAAATACAGAAGAACACAATATTTCAAGATTTTATGGTTAATAATCCAAAGGTAGTTGGACAAGATGATGATAATTTTATCATTAAATGCGAGATACACGGAGAAACTAAAATACCAAAAAATTTATTTTCAAACAGAAAAATATCAAAAACAGAATATTGTTGTGAGTGTAATCCAGTTGATAAAAACATTTCCGGTAAAGAAGTTTTATTATTTAAGATGATTCGTGAATTATATGACGGTGAAATTATTCAATCACATAAAATAGATAGGAGAGAGGTTGATATATATTTACCGGAATTAAATCTTGGTTTTGAATTTAATGGTGTTAGGTGGCATTCGGAGTTATTTAAACCATCAAACTATCACCTGGAAAAAACAAAATTATGTGAGAAAAATAACATAAGGTTAATACATATATTTGAAGATGATTTTGATTATAAAGTCGATATTGTTCGTTCAATTATTAAGAATACACTTAACTTATCACACAAGATTTTTGCTAGAAAAACAGAAGTAAAAAAAATTGAGAATAAAAATATTGTAAAAGATTTCTTAATAAAAAACCACTTACAAGGATTCGTTAATAGTAATATTAATTATGGTTTATATCATAATGGGGAATTGGTTTCGTTAATGACATTTATGAAAACAAGAAAAGTTTTAAATAAGAATGGTGGTAATAATGAATATGAGTTAATTCGTTTCTGTAATAAAATAAACACAAGTGTTATTGGTGGTGCCTCAAAGTTATTTAAAACTTTTTTAAACGAATACAAACCAACTTCTGTATTATCATATTGTGATCTATCCTGGGGAACTGGAACTTTATATGAAAATCTTGGGTTTATTAATAATGGGGATACTAAACCAAATTATTTTTATGTGATAAACGGAAAACGAGAAAATAGAATTAATTATCAAAAACATAAATTAATTAAACAAGGATATGACCCAAATTTAACGGAATCACAAATAATGAATGATTTAGGTTATTATAGGATTTACAATTGTGGTAATAGGAGATATTTATATTTAAATGAAAGATCTAATTAAAAAAATATTAAAAGAGGAATTTGAAGTAAAAACTTCAGTTAAAACAAAATTACAAGATCTTGTTGATAAACTTGGTATTGAAAAAACTAAGAACGCTGTCGGTGGTTTAGAAAATCTTATAAAAATACTTTATGATGGTGATTTAAAGAGATACTACCAAGAAAATGACATAGAACCATATTGGATATCATTTGAAACTTATTTATATCTTGACGATTTATTGGTCCAAACATTAGATTTACCAGATGTTACTAAAGTTAGTTATACTTATGAAAATGAAAAATTGTTGGGTGATTTTAGATTGACAAGTCAGGGTATTGATTATAAATTTACCGCAAGAATATTCCCAAGGAATTATACTAATGGTAGAAAATGGTGGATGGTCGTCGGTACTTCTTCAGATAATCGTGGGTTTGGTTATTCTTGGATTACAAAAAAAGATACATTAGGTAAAAAAGCAAGATTACAAATATTCAAACAAATTATCAATAAATACAATTTAAATTTTTATGGATAAATGAAAGATCTAATTAAAAAAATATTAAAAGAGGAACTGGACGAAAAATGGTCTGAAAAATATAAAAGATCAATTGATTGTTCACACCCAAAAGGTTTTTCACAAAAAGCACATTGTCAAGGTAAAAAAAAGAAAGATTTGGACGAATACGCAAGGACATTAAAAATGGCCAGAAGACAAGGAGCCGGAACAAGATTTCCAAAGTCAGCGATTAAAAACTCACCAAACAGATTTAGAGAATACACAAGAAATTTAGATGAAAATTTAAAGATATCGTCAAGATATTTGGATCAGGTAGTTCAAACTATTAATTTAATAAGAGAAGATGACCAACCAGATTTTGAGTGGGACTTCACCGAAATTAAGAAGAATATTGAGAACTCAACATTATGGATTAAAACAAAGGAAGAAGCTAAGAAATATTTGGAAATCCTTAAAGAAAAATTAAAAAATCTTGATTCCGATTTAAAAAGAAAATTATTTAAATATGCAATATATTCTTTAATTGGAATTATTGGTTATCAAAACATAAAAGATATTACAACAACTTCCGAACCAGAAAAAATAGAATTACCGGTTGATGTTGGTGGTGGTTTAAAGGAGAAGGATGTAAGGATCAGAGATTATGACGATGAGTTAATAAATCATTTAAAATATGAAGAAGGTTCAATAACTAATAAAGGAGAACCGGTATTGGTTGCTTATGATATTGGTGACGGTGCCAAAACAATTGGTTATGGACATGCGGTTTTCAGTAATCCAAGAAGAGGAGACACCGGTGGGAATTATAACTTTTTACCAAAGTATAATCACATAATTCCGGGTAAAACAAGAATAACAAAAAAACAAGCTGAAACTCTATTAAGAGATGATGTTAATGAATCAAGAGACCAATTAAATAAAATACTTAATGATTGGGAAAAGGAAGGAATCAAACCAAAAATCACGCAAAATATGTATAACGCGATGGTTTCAATGATATACAATATGGGAATTGGTAATTTTAGAAGGAGTGATTTTATACAGTTTGTGAAAAGAGGTCAAATGAAGAAAGCCCAAGAACAAATAAAACAAGAAAGTTCAGGAAGTTTTGGTCGGTTTCCAGGTCTAAAAATTAGACGAAATAACGAGTCAGAATTGTTCGGTCGTTAAACTATTGTTGAATATCATAAATTATTTCTATATAATTAATTCAAATGGAATTAAGAAACCTGGTTACAATAGTTATTCCTTGTAAAAACGAGAAAAATATAATTTTAAAAACATTGGATCTTTTAAATTATCAAAAAGATATTAATGGTGTTAAAGTTATTGTATGTGATATATCAAATGATAACATTACCAAACCATCTCTGGTTAAACGATTAAATCAAAAAAAAGATACATTTGAATTACATTTAACAGAAGGTGGTTTACCGGCAAAAGCCAGAAACAATGGTTTCAATTATGTTAATACACCATATGTTTTATTTATGGACGCGGATGTGTTTTTACTTGATCCAAAAATATTGTTGAGGTCTATATTGAAAATTAATAAATACAATTTAGATCTTGTGACAACAAAATTTAGGTCCGATAATGGAAATTACAATTATGTCTACAAAACATTTGATATTATACAGATACTATCCAAGTGGTCAACACCATTTTGTTTAGGTGGATTTATGTTGGTTAGGTCGGAAACATTTAAATCCATCGGTGGGTTTGATGAAGAAATAAAGGTGGCCGAGGATTATATGTTTTCAAAACAGATTAAACCAAAAAAATTCGGAAGAATCAATAATATTGTTTATACACCACCAAGAAGATTTGAAAACAAGGGTGTTATGTATATGTTAAAATTAATGATGTCATCTTTCTTCAACCAGAAAAATAAATCATATTTCACAAACGACAAAGGATATTGGAAATAAAGTCATTTCCGAATATTTATCTGTATAACAAAATACTATGGCATATTTAAATGCAAACATACCAACATTAACTTGTTTTATTAGAAATGAGTTTATGTTTAACAACGAAAAAGGGCACGGAGAATTTACAGCTGCCGATGTTCATAGTGTTGCGTCAATAGAAAAAAGAGTTCCGTTATTTGAAGCGTTATTGGAGAATGGTGTCAATTGGACCAGACGACCGATAAATGCGTTTGTTTGGAAAAAAGATGCTGAGAAATTACCATTATCCGAATATGTTTATTGGGATTGTTTCTCATCATATATTGATGTTAAAGTGAGAGAAAGGTTGAGTGGGTTGAGAGCCGATTTAATTTCGATCACCGGTATAAAAAGACAAGGTATTTATTTATTTACACTTGATTGGTCACACCAGGATAGAAATATGTTGGATACAAACTTTTCCGAGACTCCAGAACATAAATGTGGACATGTCTTCAAGATGGATAATGGAAATTACTTTATTTATCCAAATAATAGGATCATATGGATTGACAAAGCATGGACTTACAACCGAATAACTGAGAATCCTGGGTATAAAATAGATATGAATGTTTATAGTGTTGAGAATATTGGTAATTACTCAACAGATTATTCATATATGACCGAATTTAAAAAGTGATTTATTATTAAAATATTTAATCCTCCAGTTTGTGTAATTGGGGGATTTTTTTTATATTTGTGGTATGGAAAACAATATCACATTAGGACAATTATTAAAGGGTAAATCATCCGGCACATTTATTAATACCAACGGTGAATATTGTTGTGTGTTAAAATATTATGTTAGTAATAAACTAAAGTTCCAGGTAATCTTTAGTGAGAATCTACATAGTTTAGCCACAAGACCGGCAATTAATTCAACCTCTGAAAAAAGAATAGTAAAACTTTTAACAACTGAAAATTTTAAATTAATATAATCATATGGAAAATAAATATGATAAACTTGTTCCTATTATAGAAAAATTAATTAAGTTACATTTTAAAGATAAAATGGAGATGGTTAAGGTTGTTAGAGTTAGAAGAGGTAATCAACCAATTCGTATTGTTTTTAAAGTATCAAATCAATGTGATTTATATAGTCGTGTTATTATCAGTGGTAGAATCAGAACAATATTAAAATCAGTTTTAGATTTAAATTCTTGGGAATATGAATTAGATAGAAAATATGGTAATGAATTTAAATAGACAAGCAAACTTATTTATTTACGACGCAAAAGTCGGTGACTTCTATCTTTCCGGAGGAAATAAAGTTGAGGTAACAAAAAGAACTGAAAAGAGAATACACTTCTCAAATGATGTAATTGTCACAATAAAGACATTACCCAATGGAATGAAATACCTATCATCAAAATCTGTTGTAAGAAACAACAAACCATATCCGGTGGTAAATCAAATGATTAGAGATATAGAAGGTTATTTGTTATATTTAATACATTCAAGATGAAAGAAGATTTATCAACAGAAATTCATAAACTATTAACCATTAGGTATAAAAATAGAACAGATATTACATCAATAAAAGTAATAAATCTGGATAATACTTATAGAATCTATTTTACAATACAACTTAAACCTGGTCAAAAAAGATCTGGGATTCGGTTTATAGATGGTATTTGGCTTTGGGATGTTAGAAAGTTATTAAAAAGTGTATTTAATATAAATTCAGGTTATGTTAATGTAATTAATAACTTTGATGAATACAAACATCATAATGATGATATTTATCAAATATGAAAATAATAATCACAGAATCACAACATAATTCAGTTCAGGCCAAATTAAAAGATATGGTTAAGAAATTGGGTTGGGTTAACACATCAAAAGTTGTTGGTGGATCCGAAAATTTAGCTAAAGTTGGTTTTAATAGTGATCCGATGGAATACCTTAATACAATAGAAGAAACTTTTAATCTTGTGAAAAATGATAAGGGTTATGTCTTCTTCAAAAACAATACCGGAGACACTCTTATGGTTTATCTCCCAAGCATTCAATCATTATTTATCAATCAACATTTAGTTTGGCAAGTTTTAAAGATTGGATTTAATTTAATATATGAAGAAGTCCAAGATATTATTACTAATTGGTTTAAAGATAATTATAATTTAAAAGTTTCTGTGTCAAGAGGTAATTCAGCTCAAACACAATTCTGGTAATCACAATATTTATCTAATATGAAGATCATAATCACAGAGTCACAATATAAATTACTAATGAGAAGGTTAGATGACTTTGCTATGATTGATAGACAATTTAAATATCGGTTAAGAAAAGAATCTCCTTGTACTTGGACTGATTTGGAAAATTATTTTGATTGGGTTACATATAGAACAGAAGATGATATTGTTGATTTACTAAAGCAACAAGCTATGACTGATACAATAAAACCAGAAGAATGGTTGGAATTTTCAAGAAAGATTAGAAGTGAAATACGAGAATATATACATAATAATTTCTATGAATATGCTGAAATATATTATCGTAGAAATAAAGAATCTAATTGTCCGGAATAAATGAAACTACAAGAACAAATATCAAGAATCCAGACAATGATGGGTGTGATTAATGAAGACACATCAAACATTAAAACAATGGTTCAACAATTGATTAATAATTCAATTGACAAACTCAGAAATATTTGTGAAACAATGAATGCGGATAGTGATGAAATTGTCTCATTCTCGGCGTGTGATTTAATAAATTCGGACATTAATGTTGTTGTTACCGATATTAAAAAAGAAAAACAAAAAATCATTGTTACATTATTAATTAAATATAAAAACTATACCTACATAGATGAGGATCCATTTGTATCTGAATTAAGGAGTAAATTAAATAAATTAGGATCTTTTGTGATAAGAGTAGAAGATACGATTAACACTTTTGAACATAAGTAATCAATATGAACCTACAGGAACAAATATCAAGGATCCAGTCGATGATTGGTGTAATTAATGAGGATATTATTAAAAGAGATCCCATAAAAAAATTACAAGAATTAAAAGAAAATCTAAATAAACTATTCAGTTATTATGAGATAGGGGACGATGGTAAGGTTTACGATAAAACGACGGAGAATGGTGAAGAAGTAAACATTAAAGAAAGTGGTGGATACTTTAAAGCTAAAATTGAGAGTGTTATTATCGGATCAAAAAGAGATGGGACATATAGTAAACAACTGGATACAATAAAAAATGAAATAATAACCGGAGACTTCAAGAAGTTCTTCGGTGACTACAACACAATAGTAGCACCAAAACAAACCTGGGATTATTATACCGGATCTTATTGTGGTAAACTACCTAAATCTGAATATGGTAACATTTGTAAGTAATATTAAAATACAAGAACAAATAGTTTGATCCTCCACTTGTAAAACTGGGGGATTTTTTTTATCTTTGTTTTTATGGAAATGAGTGAAAAAATGAATGAGTTTCTGGATAAGGTGGATCAACTTTGTTTTGAGTATGGTTATGAAATCTGGCCAACACCGGAAGGACACCACGGAAAAGTAAATGAAAATGGTGAATATGATACAATTGTTATAATTGGTAATGGTGAAGTTCAAAAATTATTATACATAGATGGTGATGGTAGGGGAAAATAAAAAACGGTGGAATGAACTACCAATAGAAATAAGAAGAAGATTTACTCCGGAAGAGTTAGATAGTTGTATGTATAAAATAATAACCTGGTATGGTAAACCTTATCATCCGGAATTTCCACAACATCCAGCACTTCCAGAAAATCAAAAATTACGGGCTTATCAAGAATATATAATTAGTAGATTTATACTTTATGCTCAATCTGTATTTGATTGTAAGTCAAATGACGATATAAAAAAAGTGGTAAATATTTGTTATGATCCACTATTAAATTACAACGAAGATTCGTTAACCAGAGAATATCAAATATAAATGTATAAAGATTTACCAATAGAAATAATAAGAAGATTTAGTCCGGAAGAACTAGAGGATTTCTTTGAGAAATATATAAACACAATT
>JACCDX010993420.1_pt1 | contig 17234 bp, 20 predicted proteins | sample 7449681 | NCBI WGS metagenome assembly JACCDX01 (sample SAMN15323450, study PRJNA562643) | freshwater metagenome | isolation source: river surface water | place: USA:Blue River Watershed | collected 2017-08-18 | reverse complement strand
GCGCCCCGGGCTCCCGCCCCGTTAGCATTTATAGTTCTGCCCTTTAACAGCTCGGATTGAACCAAAGCGTACAGGCGAAGGCGGGGGGGGGGAGGCGGGAATCCGATCGCTCGCCTCAAGCAAAGTCCTTGCGGAAACCGTGCATCGCAATGCGGCGGCCAAGCGGGGTGTGCGGATTCACGAGGGCCGTAAATACGTGCCGAGCCAAAACGCGAGCTGCGTGTTTGCGACGCGCGGCGTAAAACGAGTGCACGGCGCGCTCCAAGCGCATGGCGATGGGGCCACCCGCCACGGTCAGGGGGGCCACGCGTTCCAAAGCCGTCGTCGCGTCAACGGGCACTGAGCTGCGCCCGCGTATCCGTATGGCGCCCCAACAAGCGATGGCGAGGGCGACCCGTGCCTCCACCTGTTGAATCGGGCGCAAGCACGCCATCGCCCACTTGGCGCTTAGCATGATGAGTTGGTCCGGCTGCGGTGCGCTGCGCGAAATGGCAGCGTCCAGTGTCTCGAACGTTGTGTCGAATACATCAAAGAGTGACATGATGTCTGCTTCACGTGCAAGATCAGGGCTGCGCGACGTTTGGGCGCGAATGGGCGTGCTTTTGGTCTTTATATATGCTGGTAGCGGGGGTCAGGCGGTCGGCAGTACAATTGTACGACGCACGACACGAGAAAACCGCTTGTTGTACACCTACCCACAACAAAATGAAACATGCATGTAGCCTGTTTCACACCGTCAACTGTACACAAACAACCCGGCCATAAAGCATAAAGACATAGACTATATATATGCAAGGCACAAATCCTTGATCATGTCGGACATCCTCGTCGCGAATCGCTTCTTTCTTTGTAGGAAATACAAGCACAGTCCAACGGTGTCGGGCGCGGCGCTGTTCTCGCTGCGCCACGTGCGCAGGATCAATTACGAACCCGACAAAAAGTGCTTGGACATTCACTATTTTAATGTTAAAGACACGCCGACCGGAGGAACGAGACCCGACCATGTCGTCGTTCACAATATCGAAGAGCGCACATTCGAGGCCATTGCGGCACACATGCTGGCAGCACAGCAAGACCCTGAATTTGAAAAATAATGCGACGCGTTTGGTCATTGTTGAACAAGAGCTCTGGCGTGTGTAGTAGTGTATTGTATGCGATGGCTGTTACCATTGAATCGAGCAGCACAATGCGCAAGTGGACTCTTGATGTCAAGGTTTGGACTCCGCAGCTGATCGGCGATGACGTTGTTGCTGCGCTCTATGACTGGCAGGCGTTTGGAAACGAGTTTGGTGTCATGTTTGCACCGTTTCATCAACAACACCAAAAGCTCGGGCTATTGTGGGATGTGCTCCACGAGCTGGACGCGTGGAGCAAAGACCACTTGCTGCAGCCAGTGCGCGAGAGCCTCGATGCATTCCGCCGCGATGCAACGTATGACTTTGCAGCGCCCAAAGTAGCTATTTGCATTGCAGAGCACAAACGCCTCGCGGAAGCGCTTGAGCGCATGATGAACGCGGCCATTGTGCACGTGGTGTACGCAATGGGGTCTGAGTATGTCAAATGAAATGAAACAAGTGAGAATTTGTCGTCAAACATGAAAATTATTTTTTACCATAGCTGTATACACTGAAATGAGCAGCTTGAAAACCTTGTGCATGTTTTTTACGTTTGTGGGTTCGCTTTTGATCATCATTGGCATCTACGAACAAAAACTCGCAATCGCCGAAAAAAATACCAAAGTCGAGTACAAGTTTATACCCAGAACTTTCTACGAAGAGCAGCTCCCTCTAGATGACACGCATGCCGGCGTAGGATTCAGCAATGTTTTTGCAAACGAGTCTCCGTGGTTTGATCGAACCATCGGCCCTCTCCTCACGCCGTCTTGAGCTTCTTCTCCTCCTCATCCCGATGCTGCTTGGAGTCCAGCCACGGATCGCTTTGTGCATCTAGCGTAGTCTCCTCGACCCGAAGGGCTTCTAGGATATTGTCGATTGGGGGTTGAGTCGCGGGCGGGCCGTCAAGCTCCTCTTGCTCCGCTGGAGTAGTATCGGGGGGTGGAGACACTTCTTCTAGGATCGGGCGATCAGCGTTCTTTGCAGCGACCTTTTTCATGAGCTCATCCGCGCGCATCTTGTGGTACGCTTCCTTGCTCAGCAGATTCTCCTTGTACTTGCTGACCAGCGTGTTGAGCTCCGTCTCGGCGTACTCGGCGTTCTGGATTTCCGTAGGGTTCGGACTCCACGGGCACCAACACCCCACCTCGGCGACGTACACGTCAAATTTGTCGTCAAACGACTTGATTGCCTTGGCGCGCTTCTGCGCCTCGACAAGAGTCTCGTATGTGCCACGCACCTTGAGGCCGCGAATCGTGGTGCGGTAATTGTTCTTGGACAGATACTCGGCTTCTAGCTTCTCGCTGTTTGTTGCTTTGAAAATGTTAAAATCCTCTTGCAGGCTGGTCTTTGAAAACAGCGCATCGTACCGCGAGGCGAGGTTTGTAAACATGTCGCTGATATCGGGCTGATCCTTTTGGAACTTTTGAACGAGGTTGTCAAATAGGTCCTTCAGCTCGGTCGAAAAGGACTGCAGGTATTGGTTGAAGAAATATGCGTCCTTTTGCACAATAACGTCCTCTGGGGACACGAACGATAGACATACATAGTTTTGTCCGCGAATGGACGGATCTTGGTCGAGAAAGTCAGACTCTTGTACGCTCACACGCTCGGCCATTGTTTTGGTTTATAATGCAAGTGTGCAATGGCTTTATATCCTGAAAATTTTTATCTTCATGATGTATATATATTTGTTGCCCCGCGTCTGCTTTATACTACCAACATGGAGAACGAATACACGTTTGACTTTCGTGAGCTCTTTATGCGCATTTTCAAGTACCTGTTCGAGGGCGTGATTGTCGCCTTTGCTGCTTTCATGATCCCGGGCAAGAAGATCAAGGTCGAGGAGATTGTTACCATTGGCGTGATTGCGGCCGCCACGTTCTCCGTCCTAGATCTGTTTGCACCGTCCATCGGTTCGTCCGTGCGCACGGGCGCTGGTCTAGGCATCGGCTTTAACCTCACCGGCATTGGCGCCCTGCCACCGATCGCCAAGTGAGTAGATCATTTACATGTACATGTGAGCAATTGGGTCGGGTAGGCGGACATGTTGATGAGAAGACAGGGAGGAAGCATAAGCGGTAACCATTTCGTTCGTCACGGTGCACGGGAACTTTATTTCTCTCTCGTCGTTCAGTACGCTGGCATCGCCAGTGAGGTGATGGACATTCAGATTGCCGAGGACATTTTCAATGATACGTTGCAGGTCGCGCATTCCGGGCGCCGTGCCGTCACGTTGTACCAAATTCTGGACAACGTCCTTTGGAAACGTCACGTGGTCGTATAGGTTGTATTGACGCAACAGTTTAGGAATGATGTAGTCGCATAGAATAGTGGTCTTTTCGGTCATCTTGTAGTTCTCTGTGGACATGCGGGTCATGCGATCCTTCAAAATGGGATGAATGCGCGACTCGTCGTTGTATGTAAATACAATGATTGCTCGCGACAGGTCGATCTTGATACTTGAAAAATACTTGTCACAAAATGAATCATTCTGCGCCGAGTCTGTCAGGTGAATCAAAATATTGAAGATTTCCTCACCGCGAATGTTACCTTGCACTTTGTCCAGCTCATCAAACACAAGTACCGGGTTACTGCATTGACATTGCATGAGTGCATCGGCGATCCGGCCCCATACCGAGCCTTCGTATGTATACGAGTGACCATCTAAAAACGAAGAATCATTGGCTCCGCCGAGTGGAATAAAGGCAAACGGCAGGCCGAGCGCGCGACAGATGCCATCTTTAATTAATGTAGTCTTGCCCACACCAGCGGGACCCTGGATGCCCAGAACCAAACCGAGTGCACGCGGGTTACTGACCCATTTGGCAAACGTCATGACGATTTGATTCTTTATTTTTTGATGACCAAACACCTCGCGATCCATCGTGTCGCGCATGTTGAGCAGAAACGCCTTGATGCTTTCGGGCGTCTTGGTGGGTATTGGAAGGTCTTTAAATATCCCAAGTGGTAATCGAACGATGCCCTGTATCCACGCGCTGAGTTTTTGATGCTCGCTCGACGATGGATCCATGACTTTGAGTGAATTCAGTCTGTCCATGATGAGGGCCTTTGTCGACGTCGGCAGTGGCGCTTTGAGAATTCTGAATCTCAAGGGTACGGCGTTAAAGTTAGTATTTTCTATTTCGGCCTCCATCTCTAGTATTTCGTGTTGCTCCGGCTTGGTCATGGTATTAAAATACTCGAGCTCGTCATCATCATACATGTACATCAACGACTCGACATCATCATTGTCGTCATCGTTTTTACTCGTGCTACTAGCGGCACTGGACTCCTCACCCTCTGACCGACCGGACGATGGTAACCAATCGGGGTCGTCGATACTACCATCGTGATCGGATAATGATTCGTGTTGATAGTCGCGGCCGGCGGTACGTCGGGTCTTCATTTTTATCGCCGTCTTTGTTTCTCTGTGTCACCTTTCGCCTTTAACTATGAACGCATTTTTACAATTCTTTGCAGTTTAGGGTTTTAGGGTTTAGATACATCTCTGAAACCTCGCACAAGTTGCTATCCGCGCGCGCTTTTATTCATCATCGCTAGAGTAATCCATATCATTTGACGATGCGGCGTCCGACATCGAATCGTCTCGATCGGATACCATATCTTCGTCCTCATCGTCGGCCGCTTTCTTCTTGGACTTTTTAGCAGTAGCCTTGTCATCATCACCGTCTTCATCATCGTCATCATCATCCTCTGCGTCGTCATCGTCCTCGTCGCTGTTGTCATCATCGCTCGTGGCTTCGCCGGATAGTTCTTCAGAAGAAGATGAAGAAGAGCTTGAGGAAGATGTAGAAGTTGGACCGTCTTGATCATTGTCATTGTCATTGTCCATGAGTGGAGTTTCGGTCTCCATCTGGCCAACGTCGTCGTCCAAGACATTGGCATCTTTGTCAGTAGAGTTCTTGTTGTTGATGATTTTTCCAACGGCCGAAATTTTGCGATCATTGAGTTCAAACTTTTTGCCAAGGATCTCGACGTTGAACTGGTCGCCAGGAGAAATGTCATCGACGTTGACGTCGTGTTGCTCAGTTGCCATGTTTTTTGCAATGATGACCTCGAGCACCGGCGTGAACTGGCCATTCAAAACGAACCCGCTTTGAGCCAAGATGCCGAATTTGTTCACATTCACAGCCTGTGTTTGGACGATGCTCCCAAGGCACGGGTTGCATACGTCCGCGTGGAAATTGACGCCAAACTGAACGTCGCCATTGAGAGAAGCCGCTTGTACCATACCGAGGCTGTGCTTGTACAATGTAATGGAACCTGGCTTGATGTATCCATAGTGCGAACAAATGCCCTCGTACTTGTTCTTCAACGCAACAAGCAGCATCTCATCCAAGCGACCGTTTACATGCTGGGCGCCCAATTTAACCTTGTCATAAAGCACGGCGTGTACAAAAATATCCGCGGAATCCATTATATTAGTTGTTTATCAAAGAATATTTCTTTGTTAAACGTTTGGATGCTGCGTATGTATCGGTTTAAGCCGGTTGCTCTTACGCCAAGATGGGGGTTGGGCTTGAAGAAAACGGATGTAATACCTGTAGACAATACCAACCCTGTGAGAATGGAAGATAAATTGATGGTCATCGCTGTATGTGGCGCACGGCGTTCGGGGAAAGACACCATTTGCGATCGTTTATGTTCACATCACGGCTTCATCAAAGCTTCTTTTGCGACGCCGATCAAAGCGATGGTGCGCGAAGCGTTCGGTTTCACAAATGAACAGCTAGAAAACCACGCCAAGGATGAGGTCGATGCGCGGTACGGGATCACGCCCAGGCGCGCGCTGCAGTTCTTGGGTACCGAGGTCATGCAGTACCAGCTGCAACAGTTGCTCCCACAAATGGGGCGCGAGTTCTGGTCCAAGCGCCTGGTCGACAAATACATAGGACCTGTCCGCGGTGGCTCTACACCATCCTCAAACAAGGTCGTCATATCAGACATGCGCTTTTTACACGAGTACGATGCCGTGCGCGAGGCTGTTCGGGAGCGACACGGAGTATTACAAGTTTGGCACGTCGAGCGCGCAAACAATCCGATGATGCATCATGATGTCAATGTTGATTCTCATGCCTCGGAAACCGAGTGGCGCGCCATTCCAAAATTCCTACATCTATCAAATGATGCTACCATAGACGCATTGTACCAAAAGGTGGACGCGGCCGTTTAAAGTTTTTCACGGCACGGCAGCAGCAGCATCAAAAAGAGTGCACGAAGACTTGTGGCCCGCACGCCAGTCTTTGCGTTGGCATTTTTCGTTGCAATACCACACGCGCGCGCAAGCGCACATGCGTCCGCAACCATCGGCGCCACAAGAGTTGCAACACTTGATCAAATCGGCAATCAAAGGGAACATGAAGACTTTGATATCTTGCGATTTGAAATAGTAATACAGCATGCACAAGAGGCTGTTGCCAAAGTGTTGGCGTTGAGACTCACGGTGCTGAAGCTTTGCGACATATTGCCAGACGGGGTGCGATGAGATCAAGCAGCCGGCCAGCGTCATCTCGTCGCGATCTTGCGGGTCGAGCTTTTGTGTCATGATGAAGATGAGGCCAGCGTCAATCGCCTCGCTGTTGATTTCATCCAAGAAATCTTGGTCACACGCGTCCTCGTTGAGCTTGCTACCGATGACGTTGGCGCACGTCAGATTCGACAGGAAGCTCTTGAACTCTGCCTTGTTATCGGACCGCGATTCCACCCAAGCTCTCATCGGGTCTCTGATGAGTTTTCGTTTCAAATCCAGTGTCAGTGCGGGTTGTTTGAACGGCGACAAGCAGAGAAACGGCCACAGCGTTGACACCGAATCTTGCTCGATGACAACACTGCCATCCAGCCCGCGCAACAACAACGCGGCCTTGGCCTGCACGTCGTCATCTTTGAGCTTGACAATTGTCGTGGCGATCGTGTCCATCAAGTGCAAAGCGGACGCCTTGATGTTCTCGGGTTCGTAGAGCAGCATATTGCGCAGCGCTTGTCCGATCAATTCGTACACAGATATAGAAACCTTGGCGATCGTCGAGTCATCCATCGCGTCAAACTTGATCACGTAGAGGTACGTGAGCGCAAAAGATACGCTGGTGCTGTGCTCAACGTGTTTTTTGAAGCTCGCCAACAGCGTGTTGATGGTGGCCGGTGCCCACGTGACGCTTGTTGCGACACCACTTTTCATGTACTTGATGACCAGTTGGCTCACGCTGACGGCGCCAATCCGCGACAAGGGGCCGCGCGCGCAGATGTCTGCCAGGTCTTCAAGGCTCAGCATCACACTTGGGCGTAGGGCGAGCGTTGCGAGTGCACTGTCGCGTATCTCGGTGTCATCAGATGATTTGGCAAGCACCAAAAGCATGGCCTTGGTATACAATGGCTGCCGGTGTAGTTGCGCCATGGTGGCGGACCTATGTGTTGGGGCAAGCGCATCGCAAGCCTTTCTTTATATCCAAATGCCACAGTGCAAATATCGTACTCTTGGCATATGTCGTACAAAAAAGTCACAACATTATTCAAAAAATAACATTTTTTTGTGTTGCGACTATTCAAAAATGGAATTGTCGCGTTCATTTTGTGTACTCAGCTCTGGACACGGCCCCTACACTTGGAGCGAACGCTTGGTGACCCTCATGGAGCACGCGCTGGGCCAGCGTATCGAAGACGTATCCAAGATCCCTCGCAACTCTGCAGTGCTCGTAAACCTGGTTCGAGATTTACAAGATTACAACTTGTGCACCAACCTTGAAATTGTCAAGTATAGACCTCTTCGAGGTCGGCGGCGCATCATCGTACAATCGCCAGACGGAACCGAGTGCTTGGCAGAAGACCATGCAATTTGGGACGGCGAACGGTGGAGCCGCGCGCGCAAGCGAGCAGTTGGCTTTTTGGCTTGAGTGTGTCTCAAAAGTGGATGCTGGAAGGAGGAAGTGGGCGAATGGGGCTCGACAAAAATTCCTCAATGTTCGGTGTGGCGATCAAAATGGCTTCCTTTTTTCCACGCGTTACTGCCGTATACAAGATGCGGCGATCTTGGCAATGTACCATCTTTCCAATGTCGTAGCACGCAACAATGATGCGCTCGCACTCGCTGCCTTGGAGACTGTGAACCGTCAACGCATACGCAAGCACGACGGATTTCAAAACGGTCGAGTTCAAGCGTAGGTCTAACCCATTTTCCCAAGCCACGGTCACGCCATTGGAATGGACCTTTTTGATGCGACCTGCAAGGGCGTTCGTAAGCGTGGTCGTGTTGTCGCCGCGATACATGACCTTGTCATTCTCATGAAAGCCCATAAAGTGGGCTTGACCGATGCACCCGGCACCGAGGAGCGACGTTTGGATCCATTGGTTGATCTTGTAAACGTCTTTGTTCTGCCACGCGACGAACTGTGTTGTCGTTTGCACTGTGGACAGGTATCGGGCGATTAGGCGTCCGACGTGCCGATTGATCATCGCGTCCGTCTCGACAATGATGGTTTGAAAATGAGCAGACGTTTTGGGCAGACGCCCAGTTCGAATCTCTTGATAGGCATCAAACAAATCAGAGTGGTCCGCGCGATAGCACTTGTTCAATGTGTTGCTAAACTCGGCGTTTGGCGAGTTTGTTTCGATCATGTGCCTGAAGAACTCGCCACGGAGGATGGGCGGGAGTTGCATCGCATCGCCTACGAATGCCAGCTGGTATTTTGCGCCGCTGGCCATCAAAACCTCGGCCAAACTGGCTAGGAGTTCGATATCTAGCATCGAAGACTCGTCGATGAGCACAAATCTCCTGACCGGAGGCAGGTCTTCTTGAGAGTCGACGTAGTCATCATCTGTTATATGTTTTCGGTTGCGATTCCTCGACGACCGCAGCGTGGCGATGAAAGAGTGGATGGTCGAAACGCGAACGGTGTTCATTATTGCGGGAATGACCGCATCGAGCTTTTCTTGCAGGCACCTCTTGGCCTTGTGCGTAAACGCGATACAATTGATTTGTAAATCCTCTGCGCACCCAAAACTCTTGAGCAGCGATCGAATGAGGTATCCGACCGTCGTAGTCTTGCCCACTCCCGCTCCGCCGTGAAGCAACGAAAAGGGCGAGTCGAGCATGCGTTGAATGGTGCGGTTTTGATGCGCATCTAGGACTTGAGTCTCGGGTTCATGGTGCGCGCGAAACGATACGGCTGTTTGAAGAAACTTGACGATGAGGACCTCCTTATCGCGCAGGTGCGAGCATATGCGATACGACTTGGCTTGTTCTGCGACGCTGGGAACCTTGGAGTCTGGCATCTGCAGATGCTCGAAAAACAAATCGATGTCAAGGTCCTTTTCGAGACAAAAGGGTACAATGAGAGCGACGCGGGTGTACATCTTGTTTTTGTGCGGCGGCAGTTGCCAAAACGCCCACGCGGCAAAAGCGTAGCGCGATGATCCCGTGGCTGCATAATCGATGGTCCGCGCAATGTTGTCACGAACAGCAAGGTAATGCAAGGGGTTTTCGCCATGATCTTCGAGCTCGTAAGGGTTCGAGCACAGTTTCGTGATGGCCTTGGAGAATTTCTTAGTATCGTTGATGTACGTAGCGATCTCGGCCGCGCTCATACACTGTTGAATGACCGCAGCATTTTCAGATGATAGCTTGGTCAACCTAGGCTGTTGCTGCTGAGACTGAGGCTGTCGTTGTTGCTGCTCTATCATGCCTGCCATTTTGAAAGTCGTCAAATCTTTGGAACAAGCGGCGGCTCTTCAAGTCATTGGATTTTTTTACAATGTGTTTTCAATCCTCATGATCGTCGTTGGTGTTGCCAGTATCGTTGCCGCCATTGTACGCGCTATCGGTCGGCGACACAATGTGCGCAACGAGGTCTGCATCTGCATTTGCATCAACATCTCGACCACTGTCATCATTTTCGGGGGAAAAATGTTTGCGCATACGGTCGGTGAGCAGGGCATTCTCGATGGTCGCATCATGGTCCTCGATGCTCATAAAGTACATCTCGTCTGGATCGCCCGAGTCCTTTTGCAGCAGGGTCGCAGTGATCACTGGCGCCTGCCACGGCGCCTCGTTGAACCTCGCGGCCGCGCTCGTCTTGACCGCGCACAGCGGGCCGACGTCCTTTGGCGGATCCTGTTGTTCCACGTCCCGTGTGTAGTGCGCATGCCACTCAGAAACGCCAGCGGTCACGTACACCTCGAGGTAATCCTTCCATGCGCCATTGAGCTGCGTCACCTCATCGGGCGTCTTCTCCAAGCCGTCGCACAGCTTTGTCAGCTCGTCGTTTTGTAGCGGGTTGGGGTTGATGAGCAGCAGGAACAGCGCATGGTGCTTGGTGAGACCGACTGTGGTTAGGTCCTCGCCCTTGTCCAGGTACGCCTCCAAGTAGTCGACTTCGACCATGTGGGCATCGCGTAGCTCCACCAGCATCTCTGCACGCTCCTCATCCAGCGCGTTGGCCGGAATGTAGGCCAGGTGCGTGGACGACAAGACTGTGTCGAAGCGCAAGCAGTTGTGTAGCTGATGCGCCACGAGACGGGCACCGTGGGTCAGCATGCTGCGGATCATCTGCGACTCGGTGCTTTCTTTTGGAGGCTGCGCCGACTGCGATGAGCCGGCGCGCGGCTGCCAAAACCGTGAGGAGAAGAGCGAAAGGGGCATCTTTTCTGAGACTCGGCTTCTTCTTGAGTTTTTTGAACGAGTTTATGACCGCGTCGTCTTTAAGTAGTGATATTTTGTGGTATATTGTCGTACGACATTCTAAAATATCGAATCGGTCATTTCAAATCGCTTTGCACGTGATCAAATACATATATAGGTTTGACTCGTAGGTTTTTTATTGCATTGATCTAGTCATGTGCGACACTGCTGCTGTAGATACACAACAACAGGAAGATGCTATTCGAGACGATAGTATTCGACTCGTTTCTTTTGATGTCGGCATTCGGCACCTGGCATACTGCGTGCTACGCGCCCCAAAACCCGGTAATTCAGTCACCACCAACACAATCAAAGATTCAATCAAAGCAACATCTATCGAACGATGGGACGTGATCGACCTTCAAAAAGTAACATCCGTGGATGCATGTTGTAAAAAATTGGTCGAGGTTTTGCATGAAAAGTTTAAATTCGAGGCGTTCGACGTGGTGTTGATCGAGCGCCAGCCGAAAAATCGGAGCGTCATGATGGCCGCGATCCAAATGTTCTTGTGTACGTATTTCAATGTTGCCCGCATCGTCCAAGAACCGCGGCCTCGCGGCGCCGTCAAATTCATGCACGCCAGGCACAAACTCTTGTGTTGCCACAATACTCTTCCCGACGACACGATTGCCAAGGTCGAAAAGGGCATGAGCAAGTTGGAAAAGCAGCGCGCCAAGGCTGCGCGGTACCGCGACAATAAAAAGCGCGCGATCGAAAGTTGTTTGATCTATTTGAATGATGTTTTACAAGATGCTGCCAATGCTACGTTTCTTGGTAAATTCAAAAAAAAGGATGATTTGGCCGACTCGTTTCTTCAGGCCATTGCTTTCTTGGAAGAATCATATGCGAAATTGTTGCATTGAAAGTACTATTGTTGTACAAGTACGCCTTGAGCAACTCATATATGGCGTCCACCATTCCGCCCCCTTCCTCACACACACCGCTAAACCTATACAACTGCTGTAATAGTGTTACGCGATATTGAGCAACACTTGATGTTTTTGTAATAGCTCTCGTTTTTTGCCACGCGTCATGCCCGCGACTAGCGACATCCACGTCACCTACCAGCGCCACCCATGCGGATGGTTCGAATATGCGCCTCCACACCACATAGATGCAGCCATCAACCTAGTATACTTTAAAGCCGCCAACCTGCTGGTGCCCGTCGTGCTCCCGGACGGCATAGTGTTCCCTGCCGGCGCAAAGATGACGCACATCTCATTCGATTACGTCAAATTTGTCTTTTGGTTCTTCACGGCGAACGAGACTGCGCACGGTCCGTTGCCGCCGTCTTTATGTCCCCCCCCCCCTTGTTGAAACCTGTAACACGAGTTGTGCGCTCTGACTCTGCAAGTGGCAACGGGGTTCTCTAGATTTTGCGCAAACAGTGCGACAAAGCCATAAAGCCAGCGCGCGCAGCTAAGTGATCACAAAGCAACATGCCAGTCGAGATCATTCCGCACCTATGGCTCGGCGACTCCAAGGACGCCGAACAAGTCCAGCACTGCAATGACGACGATGATGATGGTGTTGCATTGGTCGTCAACTGCACTCGGAACATTCCGTTCTTTTCCAGCAATTGCACAAATATGCGCGTTGCGGTCGATGACCTTGACGATCCTCAAGAAGAATCGACGTTGCTTTATCACTGGGCCGAGAGTGGCTTGTTTTCAGAAATGAATTTCGTCATGACAAATGGCGGGAACGTGTTGGTGCACTGCCAGATGGGGCGCCAACGCAGCGCAGCGACGGTCGCGGCATTTCTCATGACCATGGGAATGACATCCGCCGATGCTATGGCTCTCATCAAATCGAAAAAGAGAGAAGCATTCTTTCCAAAGCCCACGTTTCAACGTGCTCTCGATCACTTTGAAGAATGGCTGCGCCAATGCAATCGCCGAGCCGTCGAGTGAAAGACGAAAAATCTTTCACACACAAACAAGGAAGACTCAAAGCCGCATCAGCAAACATGTCGGATTTCAGTGCCGACCCGCGGCTGATGGCGGCGCTGGGCGTGCAGTCGCTGTCGCCGGAGCGTGCAGAGGAAGTGGATTTGGGCATCGTGGCGGGCGCCCTGGAGAGCGGCGATCACATTGCAGTGGTCAAATACAAAGAAGAACACTGGCACCATGGGATTTACCTAGGCCAAGTGGCAGGCGCCGCGTCCGTGATGGACTTTTGGGGGCCTGACAAGGGCAGCGCCCAGATTAGCGTGCGGCCGCTGCGCGACTTTTTGGTCGGCGCACAATTGGTGGCCAAAGTGCAGTATGGTGTGGCGGACGGGCCGCTGAACCGTACGTTGACTGTGCTGGTGGCACATCTGGTGGCTCAACTGTACCCCCATGGCCGCGGCGGAATCTCCAACGCGGCGTTCAACAACTGCGAGTGCTTTGCAACGTTTTGCAAAATCGGCAGGTGGGTGGCGGTGGTGTTGCTTGCCGAGTTGTGCTTGTTCTTGGATACCGCTTTACCTTGTCGTCAAATGTTCTTCCTCAGGTGGGAGTCTGGCCAAGTGGAGCAACTGCTTGCGGCGGCTGCGCCTCATGTGCACGAGGCGTTTGAGAGCATCACTGGTATGCTCAAGTGCATGTGCGCCGCCAGTGCCAACAAGATTGGCAAATGATTTTACATGAACAAACTGAGCTCAAGTTTTAGGCGCGTATCTGAAGACGTGCTCGTTATAGGGTTTGGCAAATCGAATCGCCGTGCTCATTTCGCTGAGGTGACGGTTGTGGTGTCTTGCGGCGGCGGTCAGGGACTCGAACGTCCGCACGATTTGCTGCGTGCGAATGTCCACTTCATAAACTTGCTTTTTGAGCTTGTGCGCTAGCTTTTTACCTACGTGTGCGGTCTGGCCGCCTTTTAGGTCGAGCCCAAAGTATCCTTGCACGCTGGAATTGCCGTCGAACACTCTCGCTATGAGAAATTTGTTGCCGAGCGCTTCGTCGAGGCGCTTGCGCTCCGACGGCGTCATCGCGTAATCTTTGTCCATTGTGTCTTTGCGCCAGCTTTCGAACGCCGCACATATTTCTTTGAGCGGCGCGCGGGCGCTGTAATTGATATTGCAGCGCTCTTCGATGAATTGGTCGACGTCGCTGGGCGGGTCGTCTCTTGGGTATATAAAGGGTTTCAGTGAAAATCCGGCAAAGGAAGCTAGTTGAGCTTGCGTGATGGGGTCGTAGATCTTGCGCCTTTTGAAATTGGCGCATAAATATTTATAGAGAGCGTCGTGCGTTGTCTTGAGGCAGCAGCGGCCCCACAGCCGATGCGCGCCAAAAATGTCGGTGGAAAAGGAAGTCTGGGTGGCGTCGAGGACGCAACACTCTTGCATGAACTTGTCGAAATCCAGCGGATTGTTGATTGTGGGTGGGAGATCGACGGTAGTGGGTGGTTGGGGTTTGGGTGGGGGTGGTTGAGGTATGGCGTCCTCGGCCGTCTCATTGGGTTGAGTGGTCTTTTGACGCGAAGCATTTGGCAAAGCATTGACCAATCCCGTCAAATTTTTGTATAGTGAACTATGTTCATAGTCCTCGCACCGATCAACAAGGCCATCTATAAACATTTGGCAGCTATCAATGACAGCCTTTGCAGTGTCGACTGAAACATGAAACCATTCGCGCTTAGGATTGATCCGATACTGATCCAAAACATGGTGCACAACTTTCTCTAATATTTTGCGATTGCAGCACCTTTTTGTGTACACGACACAACTGTTGGTGCTTGCTGCACGATGCTCGTGTTCGCGCCGCGTTGGATCGTTTGTCTCGCCAATCTTGATGACTTGCCGTTTGTCAGACGAATCGCCAGAGTCTTTGGCACCTATCTGTTGATAGATGTAAACATACTCGCCTGGTTGATCTGCTCGTACCCGGCGCTGCATGAATCGCTCCAAGTTTTGACGCTCCGTTTCCAGCGCGAATTGCATAGACTGTACACGTCTTTTTGCTTCTTGGGCATCCTCGTCTCGTTTCCGCATCACGTATGCCATGCACATATTCGAAACGTCTGTAAAGAAGGAATTGACCGCTTGTTTGTGAACAGTCGCCTCTAGTTTCATGTAACCATTTGTTGAAAGACGAATGACTTCGTTGTTATGACCTCCGCGCGTTTCATTCTTATGATCACCTCTATCCCGAAATATTACGTATTCGTCCGTGTTCAACGTCTTTGTCACAAAAGTCTTGAATGTTTTCTTGACGTTGAAGCCAAGCCATTCCATAGCCCGATCCCACATGATCGGAAATGCTTCGGATTCATCGTTGAACGAGTTTAAAAACTGTGTTGCGAACGTCAATTTAAGGTCTGATGACATGTACATTCGAGCAAACTCTATGAGACCATCGCGATGCTCGTACAAGAGTGATTGCATAGTGTTTGGAGAAGACATTGCATGCACTGGGTTATGTAAAGAATAGTATGAACGTTGTCTTTATGTACTTTGCTTTCCATGCCATCTCCGAATCCGCAGATCGATCGGTAATTTATGTAAACATTGCTTTCCTTTTTTTCACTTTGCTCGACTCACAACGAGGGGTAAAACTCCCATCCGACGTCTGCACAAATTTTTTTCCAAATTTGATCTTGTTGATGTAGTTTCTCCCTCGATTTGAGCAGGGGAAAATTAGGCAAGTATTGGTCCTCGCCTAGAAGTTGTATGAACTTATGCAAGCAGTATGCATAACTTAAAAAGTTCTTCCTCCGATGTGGTGCGAACTTCAAGAACGGCGTCTGAATCTGCTTGAACATGGACCGCAGCTTGTCCTCAAGCTCCGGCGAAAGCTGCGGGAACTGCACGCCCGTCAACCGGTTGATAATATGCGCCGTGTGCTCATAATACTTGTTTATCTTGAGAGTCTTGAGAATCTCCTTGACCTTGCGCGGCGTGATATCGGCCATGTTGGTGATGCGCTGCTTCCGAATCTCGATCAAAATCCTGTCGTACACCTCTTCCGGGATCTCCGTGGTCTCCTTGCCCTGAATCTGCGAAATCCACTCGTTCAGGTGATTGGACCGCTTATATGCATAAAAGCTCACCTCCTTTGGCGGGTCCCTGTACGAGGGTTTTTCGTGGTCGACGAGAATGTACGCCATGGCGTGACACTCGGCGCAATACGAGTATCCGTCGTTGGCCAGCGTGATGATCTTGTGCGAGCCGCAGTTGCTGCACGTGTTCTCTTCCAGGCTTCCGGCGCTCGGTCCTTGCGAAGAAGGAACGAGCGTCGCAGACTTCATGTATTCGGCATCCGTGATGGACATGAACTTGTCCAGCAGCGAGCCGCGCGTCGTGTGCTCACTAGCTGCTGTTTTGGCGACACTATCTTGCTGCGTGACTACACTTTGTGTTGATGCTACTACTTGAGGTGCTACTTGGGAAGGAGAAGGAGAAGGAGAAGGCTCGCTGCAAAAATATTTCAGGATAGAAGTCGATTGGTGCTTTGCTGATGCTGCGTGCTCGTGGTGTTGTTGCTTGGATTGTTGTTCAGTGTTCCCTGGATCGTGGTTGTTGCCCTTTTCGACCAAGTCATAGTATTGGAACAGAATAGACGCGGTCTGCGTCAAATATTGCACTTCGTTAAACTTGCTCTCGATCCGTTTCAGTTTTTGCAAGTGCTCCAGGCGCTCGTCGCGCGCGCGAATGTGCTGCTCGCACAACGCGTCCTTTTTCGCGCGATGCGCGTGTTGATCGTCGGCCGACTCTGGCGTTATCAAGTGATGTTGTTTCAGTTGATACTCAATTTCCATTATTCGCGCGTCCACTTCTTGAATCGCGGCACCTATTTTAAGTTTTTCCGCGAGCATTTGCTGAATTTCGGAAATGTTATTGTTGTGCCGAATATCCAGCGTCGACTTTGCCACGACGTTCTTGGGCTTGTTGGCGGCCCGCCTTGACGTGTTTGTCACGACGGCTGGTGGCGGGGGAGGATGCCCTTGCATGAGTGTGCTCTTGTCTTTATGTCGGTGATTTGTCTTTATACAGCAAAATTCACTTAGAACTCAAACACATCGCCCGTCCGACGCGCCTCTTCTTCTTGCTGCTTCTTCTTGCTCAATCTCTTCTTGGTGACCGGGGCACGCCACGACCTTTCGGTAAGCTCGGCAGTATTCTTTTTGTCGAGTGCATCTTTGTCATCGGCGCCGCCGCGCTGATGAGATTTGTTTACCAACAATTTTTTCTCGAGCTCCTTGGCTTCCTTGATGCTGATCATCACGATTTCTTTGCCGCGATGCACGTGCACGCACCGCTTGCGCCCAAAGACAATCACCTTTTTACTCGATGGACTCATCGGCATGCTATTTTTTAATTATACTCTGACAAGAGAAAAATGTTACACTTTCTTTTCTCGACCAAATGCAGACAGTAGCATCTGACCATGTACTCTGTACCACATAGACAGGTGGCCATGCACATTTACAACATTGTAAAGAGT